>Ga0209536_100000560_pt1 | contig 60160 bp, 48 predicted proteins | sample DeeMarSeWOR28_12_FD_187461 | JGI IMG/M metagenome (GOLD analysis project Ga0209536, IMG submission 187461) | Marine sediment microbial communities from White Oak River estuary, North Carolina - WOR-2-8_12 (SPAdes) (version 2) | ecosystem: Environmental > Aquatic > Marine > Intertidal zone >...
TAGAAATACATTTAATATTTTGGTTTCATTGCATCACTACTCTCAATATTAAAGTGGTTAACATCGATGCCTAACCACGAAATGAGAATAACACATTTAATCTGCCATCGCGTTCCACTTCGGATGCTAAATCTTCAACGGCAACGTATGGACGAGAAGTTAGCGATTAAATCCGCCTGCCAAAGTTTACGGCGGGCAGGTTCCCCGGTTCTATGGATCGGAAACCAGGGTCCATGATTCTACCATGGGTAAATACCATTTATTACAACCAGGTTTCACAATGTTGGGATATATAAAGATTTCAGTGCTGCAATGAGATCATCTACAGAACTGTCATGCTTAAAAAAAGTTATTTACCCTTATTCTTTATCCTCTCTATTCAATAGCCAGACGGTTATACCGGCAAAAGTGATTAAACTACCAATAACTATTGCCAGGTTAATATTGCGCTGTACTCTTTTGGCTCTGGCGAGATAGGAAGATCCAACCCCTTTTTCTGCAATGAAATCTTCAATTCTCTTAATTCGTTTTTCCAGTTCGTCTTTAGCTTTTTTGGTGATATCCATAGTTTTTAATATGTTGATTTCTATTGAATTATAACGGGTAGTATGGGGGGATTGTTTGCCTGAAACCAGAGACCTTAAAACTCCGAGCAGATGGAAAAACATATATCGTTCATAACTTATGGCTGGCATGAAGTTGTCACTAATCCCGGATCCAATTTCACGTTATGTCATTAAGGAAAGACATATCAGGTCAAATATTTACAATCAACTAAAAATCCATTAGATTGGAAGTGAAACATTATATATTTGACCAGGTCTACATAATTGGTTATTCCCTATGTATGTTTTCTCATGGTAATGCACTGGACTAAAAAGCAATTATCCATCATGGCCATTGTGGCTATTACCTCCTTTATGGGGACTTTTCTTATATCGTCGATAAATATTGCGCTGCCAGCTATTGAGAAAAGCTTTGGACTTGATGCGATATCATTAAGTTGGGTGGTAACATCCTTTTTACTTGCCACGGCTATGTTTTTACTCCCAATCGGTCGCTGGGGAGATCTCACAGGTATTCGACGCCTGTTTAAGATGGGTATTGTGATTTTTACCCTTTCCTCACTGGTTTGCGGATTTGCTCCATCGGGTTTTTGGCTTATTTTTTTCAGGTACATCCAGGGAATTGGCGCCGCTCTGACAGGTACCTCTGGTCCTGCTATTCTTGTCTCTGCTTTTTTACCAAAACACAGGGGCAGGGTGTTAGGGATTTCTGTATCCGCTGTGTACTTTGGCCTAGCTTTTGGTCCTTTTGCAGGTGGTTTTTTAACCCAATCATTTGGTTGGAGATCTATTTTTTATGTGGCTACCGGCTTGGGAATAATTACAAATATTATTGCATTGGTTTTTCTAGGGAAAGACGAAATATCTGACGGAAAAATAAAAAAAATTAACCTAAAAGGAACAGTATTTTATATGATCGGTCTTATTGCACTTGTCTACGGATCTTCGTTTATTCCTACACTGACAGGATGGTTAATGCTTGCCGGTGGAATATTGGCCCTGGCTTTTTTCTGGAATTTAGAAAACAGATCAACCTTACCTGTTATAGAAACAAAATTGTATACCCATAACAGGTTGTTTGCCTATTCAAACCTGGCCGCACTAATTAATTATAGTGCTACCTTTGCCATAGTATTTTTATTGAGCCTGTATCTTCAGAAGGTTCAGCAATTATCACCACGAGAAGCCGGACTACTTTTAGTTGCTCAGCCTATTATGATGGCTATTTTTTCACCATTTGCCGGTCGACTTTCTGATCGGTTTCAGCCGAGATATCTTTCAACACTGGGGATGACCATGTGTACAATAGGTCTTGCAGGCTTTTCCTTTCTCTCTGAAGTTACACCAATATGGGTGATCGTATGTTTGTTGGTATGGGTCGGTCTGGGATTTGCGTTTTTTTCTTCGCCCAACATGAACACAATCATGAGCTCTGTAAGTAAAACACAATATGGACTTGCTTCAGGATCTGCAGCTACTATGCGTGTGATTGGGCAAATTACCAGCATGACCATTGCCACCCTTTTTTTTGCCATCATGATTGGCAAACAGGCGATTGAAGTAGTGCCCGATCCGTTGTTTTTACACGCTATGAAATGGGGATTTATGAGTTTTTCACTTTTGAGTATTGCCGGGATATATTTTTCATTTTATCGAGGAAAGATTGAGAGGGAAATAGAGATATGATGATTACTGGTTTATTCAGCAATCCGTCGTAAATCCAAATCATGAAAATCGAAGCTAAAGTCTGTATTGGGCGAAATGGCCTTCATTCGTATATTGATTGCCTTACCGTTTTCATCGAGACTAAACATAGCAAATGCATCGCAAGGCATATCCGTGTAGTTCCATTTGATGGCAAAGGTATTGGCACGGTAATAATGCATGCTACCTGTAAGCTTTGGCGATCTATGAGATCTAAACCACAATTCATTATTATCATCTAACCAGATTTCAACATCTCCAAACCAGTTATCCCGGTAGGTGCCAATATAATCTTTTGGGTTCGGTTTTTTGAATCTAGAATTCTCGACAATGTCCCATACAGCAGTAAGCACCGAATCGCCACGACTTTCCATCATTTCTATTTGTTGTTTCATTTCTGTAAGCCAGTCTTTTTTCTCTACACCGATCAATACATCAATAATGGCACTGCTTATCGTCCAATAGCTGTATCCGCCAGGATCGGCATTCGTAAGAACAACAATACCTGCGCTGAGTTCGGGTATTAGGACTGTCCGCGAGAGCATCCCTGGTAAACCACCGGTGTGCCCAATTATGATGTATCCATTCTGATCACTAATTCTCCATCCAAGTCCATAGGCAGAAAAATGCGTTCGGTATGGTAGATCAGGTTGCAAGTTAAACCGGATTTGGGTATGTGGTCGCCACATTTCTGACTGGTTCTTTTCGGAAAATAATTGATTCTCCAAATCCTCTCCATACCTACCCTTATTTAGGTGAATCTGTAACCATTTGCTCAAATCATTCACACTTGAATAGATTCCACCGGCAGAACCCAGCGTAGCGTCCGGTTTGGTGTAAGCTTCCAATTCAACCAATTTGCCATTTAGCGAGGAATGTGGAGAAGCGACATTTTTTTTGTCTTGTAAATTCTGATATACTCCGGCAGATCGAACCATGCCAATTGGTTTCATGATCCTGTTTTCCACAAAATCCGTCCAGCTCATGCCACTTGCCCTGGCGACAACTTCACCGGCAACGATATAAAGCAGGTTGTCATAGTCGTATTTAGTGCGAAACGCAGATACCGGCTTTTGATACTGGAAGCTTTTGAGTACATCCTTAATAGTAAAATCTGAACCATCCGGGAAGAACATAAGATCCCCGGCACCTAACCCAAGACCACTGCGATGGGTAAGGAGATCCTCAATATTAAAATTGGCAGTTATATATGGATCATACATTTTAAATTCGGGAATATGGTCAACTACTTTATCTGTCCAGTTGAGTTTTCCTTCATCTACCAACATGGCCAGTGAAGCTGTGGTAAAGGACTTGCTGTTGGAAGCAATGGCGAAAAGTGTATTCTCGTCGATTCTTTCTCCGGTGGAAATAGATGTTGTGCCATAGCCCTTCGCATGCACTATTTTTCCATCTAATACCACAGCGACAGCTACTCCCGCCTGCGGCATCATGTCCATGGATTTTTGCACAAGTGAATCAATATAATCTGAACTTATTGTCTGACTGAACACTGAATTGCCAGAAATAATCCAAAGGATAATAAGTAGAAATTGAATGCGATTTTTCATTTGGCAGGTTTATTTTGTCTAATTTGAAAGCGGCAAAAGGTTTGTTTTTTCATGAAGCTAATCTAATCGATTTTTATTCAAATAATGCTTAAAATCGATGTTTTTAGATGATTCGACTTCACTTTTTGGATCATGTTTTGAACAACGAAGCTCCGGATTTAATTTTCCCGCATTAAACCATTTGTTCATTTTACCCTCTAAAAGGAAATCAATTTTAAATAATTAATCATGAAAACTTTAGAATTAAAAACCGAATTTATTAAAAAAGCCATCCATATTTTTGGGGTGGCAGCGCTCGTATTTTTCGCTGCTTGTACCAGCGACGACATTGAAAAATCAACCAATAAAAATGACGATACTACCTTGGAGGCTGAGTCCATTGCCCAATCCGATTTTGATGAGGTAGATGACATTACGTCCAACATCATGGGAATTGCTGAAACCAACACTGGAGGAAGAATTGAAAGTGTGGAAGATGATCGTTGCCATTGTGCCTTAATTACCCACGACAAGGAAAACCAGACGATCACCATCGATTTTGGTGACGGATGTGAAGGACCAAATGGTGTGATTCGCAGCGGTATAGTATTTATCACGTATGATGGACGCCGGTTTGTTCCTGGATCATTCTGGACCGTAACATTCAGAAATTACTATGTGAATCGGCGCCATATCGAAGGATTGCGCACAGTTACAAATATTTCAGAATCGTTAGAAGCCAATCCAACCTTTCACATTACACTTGAAGATGGGAAAGTCACCTGGCCTGATGAGACTTTTGCTACGCGTGAAGTTGATAAAGTACGCGTGTGGGTGAGGGCATCCAATCCGTTACTCGATGAATTCCATATCCTGACCGGTAGTGGTGCTTCAGGCATGAATCGAAGAGGAATTGCGTATAAGACCGAAGTGCTTACGGACCTTGTTTATAAGCGTAATTGTCGCAACGACCGAAGAATTCGCATCCCGGTTCAGGGAACCAAGCAGATCATGACGAGGGAACGAACCTGCGTGATTGACTATGGCAATGGAGAATGTGATTCTATTGTGGAGATCAGGTGTGATAGTGATTCTGCACCATCGACAGTTGATCTGGCTGATGATTCATTGATATGAAGGTTACTTTTTGACATCAACTTATCTCAACCAAACTGTCAGTCCAATACCATGGACTGACAGGTTTATATTTTTCGCGATTCAATATTTACATACACTAGCTCCAACGATTGATTGATCCGAGATTATACGTGTTGGTATGACCCATCCTGGCAAGTTTTTTAATACCCTCCACTGATCGCATACCACTACTGCAATATAAAAGCAGTTCTTTTCCTTTTAAGCGTTCATCTACATAAAGTTCCGGTAAAGGAATATTAATGGCACCATCAATATACCCTGAAGCAAATTCATCCGGATTGCGCACATCGACAAGTAAAGCACCTTTTGATATTAAGTTTTTAGCTTCCTCGATCGGGATCAGGGGGATCCATTTTCCGAATAATCGCAATGCATATTCATATAAATAGGAAGCCAGGCAAAAATGCGTAGTAATCACAATAATTTGCAATGAAATAAGCATCGCGCCAAATATGTATGCACTTAATACACTTCCTGCCATGAAAGAGATACCTATAAAAACATTCATAGAACCACCAATAAGACAGGCGATTCTTCTTGGTAATGGACTTGGTGGTATTTTTACAGCACCTAAAAAATGTCTGATAACATGATTGTAGAGCAGATCAAACGGGTGATGCTTTGGAAACCAGAAAGATCCTATTCCCAGCAATGCAATAAAAAAGTGCAAATAAGGATTTTGAATGTATAGCCCATATGCGGCAATAAACATACAAATTGTAGGTGTAAACCGAAGTCCATTGCTAATGTTACGCAATTCCGAGGCTGTACAATCATTATAGCCTTGTTGTACCAGGCATTTTTGAACGATGTTCATGGCTTAAGATTTTGGTTAATAATTGTGAATTTTTCTGTAACGGATATACAATGCAATCATGAATATAGAAAAGTGAAGCGAAAAATAAAAATGGGTGAATTTTTACATGAGTGTCCCATTTCCTACCATAAATAGTTTACTTAACTATTTTTCTGGGAGGAAATGAAAGGATTCTCCCCATGTCATAAGAATTACCGGATAATCAGAGGCTTTCAGTTCTGGGTATGTCAATTCCAGGTATTCCGAATCGCCCCGAAATGGTACCCTATCATCCAGTGTGTGGCCAAGTTCATTTTCATGTCCAGGTATGACCACTTGTGGATCAAAGCCTTGCACAATCCGGTGGATCTCATTGGTCCGGTAGGGGGGGGATCAGTATATCTACCTTATGATAATCCTTCACCTTGTCAATCCAATCATAATCGATCATAAAGTTGCCTTCATTTATCTGGTCACCCCTATGCGCAATAGAATATCCTTCCGGTGTGATGACCAAAGTGACATTATTTTCATGGCTGCTCATTTGATGGCCAGGATAAACCACGACATCCGGTTGTAGTGTATTATGTATTATGGGAAGTTTTTGAATCGTATGTGACTCTTTTTCAAATGGGTGATTTTCTCATGGATTGGTTCACATTCCCAAACCTGCGGTGGAGAAACAACAGGCTTGCCGGAAGCTAAAAACTGCTCAGTAATCCATAATTCGTTGTGATCGCCATGACGATGACTGATAAACAATGCATCACATTGAGCTATCAAACGGGATTGTATATCCTTTGAAAGGATAAATTCTTCAACTTCGGCAGAAGCTCCGCTAACAAAATCAAAGGCAATCGTTACCGATGTTGTTCGAAAAATGAACCCCATATTGTATAACTTCCACACTTTGGTACCTTCTAAAATTTTTGTTTGTTCAATATCATGCAAGGCAGCTAATATCTGGGAATGAAAAAAATCCTGAACCGGAATCCGCTGGGCTGCATATTTGTCATGTAAAACGGCATCGAGTAAGTAAAGGTTCAGTTCTCTTTCTCTGGGGATTGGATATATTGCTGGGAGGAACTATTCGTCTTTTTTACTTCCGTAAGAAGTGCTTCAGCCTGACGATCCAGGTAATTGTTTTCGATTTCATTATGGTTTGGATCAATAATCTTCTTCGTCTTTTGGGCATTTAGCTCACAATTTTGAAGTACGAAATGTAATAAGGTTAATATTCCTGATTTGAAAATGACCTTATATTTATTCCATTTCATATTGAGATAAATTTTATTGGATTTTTACTGCACTGAAATCATCTAATAAAAACACAGATTCTTGTACAGGATTATCTGCGTCTGGCAATGGAGATCCCGGCTCTTCATTTGGGGTTTTTCGGTTGGGTATATTTCGATACATGCCTGTTCGGAAGGACGCTCGTTCTACTGATTTCACTGCTTCAGCCAGTTGAAAATCATGAGTAACCTGTTTGTCATCCGTCCAGACTGAATACGATCCGTAAGTATTGGCATTTACTTGAATTTTAATTGACGACCATGTGTTCTTTTCATAATTACCTACAACTACCATCGAACTTCCGTTAGATGCTGAGATTGTACCTTTGTTGTCGTAACTAATCCTTACAGGTCGATTTCCATATCGATCAGTAATATCGACTTCAAATGGTTCATCTGACGTTTTTTGGACCTTGATCCTGAATGATAATTCTAATTCATTACCTTCTTCGAACACGCGTATTGCCCTTGCGTAATCATACGGATCTTTGTCTTTGAATTGGATACAGCGATTCGTTGCATTTTCACTAATCAAATCCACTGGTGCCCATTGAGGGCTGTATGTATTCCAGTTCTTGATCGACGTACCTGGTTCAGCTGATTCAAAGTCGTCATAGATTTTTCCTTCTACCGCAAATCTGATAGGAGTTGGTACTCTGCTAATCCAGATATCCTCTTTGTTCATACTGTAGGTCAGCCAGATATCATCTCCCGGAGGATTACCGTTGCCTTCAACGATCCCACGAACATAACAGGGCCCGAAATCCTTCCATCGTCCAAAAAATCGTCTGGGAGGTACTTCACCTTGTACTATTAGCATATCGTCAAAGATGATCCCATCGTCACTTGAAATGATGATAAGAGGATAGCGATATTCGTCCAGCTCAATAGGATTGTACACCATGGCATACCTGCCATCTTCAGTCTGCTGTCCCCAGTTCTTGCCACCGGCCATGATTAAAGTCGGAGACTTCACAGGTTTGGAAAAGGTAATCCCGCCATCTTCTGATAACGCGCACATTGACCGCTTCCATAAAGCGACCACCTTGCCATCCTGGCGATGAAAGTAGGACAGGGCAGAACCAGCCTCTTTGACGCTGTAGAAACCATCGAGTCCCTTATCTTCATCCCACCATTGCAAGGTTCTTAATTTATTATCCAATAATTCATCACACGCATTGATAAATCCTTTATCGCCGGATGAAGTATAGAAAGGAAAACCGGTATTTTTTTCATTCCAGTTTGTATGACTGCTGTAGCGGATGAAATATATCGGGCCTATGGTCCCATCATGATAAATTTCCCTGACCACTCGGCCAATACCTCCTTCCATAAAAGGATCTTCGGCATGTCCATAAAAAGCCAGGGTCAATAATCGATTATCTTTGGAAATATAAAAACCCATTCGCTGGTGCATCATATAGCCGGAATAACCCTCCGGGATCTTTTCGCCGTCCGGAGCTTTATATGGAGGAAAAATTACCTCCGGTTTACTCCAGGTCCTGCCATCAGCAGAGGTGACCATGAGCGTTTGTCCTGGAGCAATATGCTCATCGACCGGATTGCTCAGGTATTGCTGATAAAATTTACCTCTCCAATAGGCCAGGTTGGACGCATGACTGTAGGTCCATCCAAAGCCATCATTCATTTCCGGATGTGTTCTGTTGACACGCACTGTTTGTCTGCTTTCAACGCCAATAGCATATCTCAGCCTACCCTCATGTACATTGGGATCGATGGTTACTCCGCCGATATAGCGCACAGGTTCATGAATGCTTCCTGTTTGCGCCAGCATGGTTTGAGTAGTACAAAAAGTCCATGGCAGTAATGCAAGCAATAATTTTAAGGTGGTCACGAGTGATTTCATATGTTTAAATAGATTTTCGACTAATTTCAGGCTATGTGTTAGCATCGGTTGATATATAAATAATACTTGCTCCGAAACAGGTTGGGCTACTGATCAAACTACAGATAATTTACATTCAAAATTTTAATGCTTGTTACAAAGCCAAAAGCAATTAATTATGGAACTACATCTTTATGGACTGCCAAATTATCCTGGGCAATAAAAATTCATCAGATTGGCAAATAATGAATAAATTGTTATTGTTGGTAATACGCAATAATTTGAAAGTGTGTAATACACATAACCAATTTTTGGCAGCAAGCCAGGTATGTTAAAATATCCAATAGTTGACTGATTTTTTAAACTTATAAAATGATTGAACTATCAGATATGAAAAACAAAAAGTAAAAGTCGAAATCCACAAAGTAATGGATAGGTTTCCCGATGATAGTTCGAAGGATGTTCTGGAATACTTAAAAGGCATTCTTAAAAAATTCTCTTGTCGAGCTAGGACATCAAACCATCTCTCAAAGATATTAAAGGAGGACAGGAAATTACTTAATAGATTGACACAGTGATCGATTTTAATCAGATCAAACAATGATCCAGGATTCCAATAATAGGTAAAGAACTAAAATATAAATTGGTGGCGTAGCAAAAGCAGTATCAGGATACTATCCAATGATCGGTACCGACGCTGATCCAATTGAAAAAAACTTTATCTTGTTACCCAATATGTAAAATCACTTATCCAAAATATGCAAAGAACTATCCTAATTTTCGCAGTATTTTTAAGCATTCAATCGATCGCGCAAAGGAGCTATTCTCCTGATTGGGATTCGCTGGATATCCGTCCTCTGCCGGGGTGGTACCAGGATGCTAAATTCGGAATATTTATTCACTGGGGTATTTATTCTGTACCGGCATTTTCCGAGGTAGGCAAGTATTCCGAATGGTACTGGCATGATCTCATGAAACAAGATAGCCCTACCAGGAGATTTCATGAGTCCACGTATCCTAGGGGTTTTACCTATCCGGATTTCGTCCCTTCTTTCGATGCCTTAATGTTTGATCCCCAGCAATGGGCAGATATTTTCCGGCAGTCCGGGGCAAAATATGTGGTGCTCACATCAAAGCATCACGATGGTTTTTGCCTTTGGCCCAGCAAGGAGGCAAACACTTCCTGGGGACGCCCATGGAATTCGGCCGACACCGGACCCATGCGTGATCTGCTGGGTGAATTGTCCAATGCTGTGAGAAAAAATAATCTGGAGATGGGCTTTTACTATTCCCTCTATGAGTGGTTTAATCCACTGTACAAAAGTGATGTGGATCTGTATGTGCAAAAACACATGATCCCCCAGTTCAAAGATGTGGTGGAGCGGTATCAACCCTCGCTGATTTTTAGCGATGGGGAATGGGAACACCCGGCATCTACGTGGAGAAGCGCAGAATTGCTGGCCTGGCTGTTCAACGAATCTTCATGCAAAGACAAAGTGGTCATCAATGATCGCTGGGGCAAAGGCGATCGCCATAAGCATGGTGGTTATTTCACCACTGAATATGGTGCCGGACTGCCGAATGCAGAAAATCCCTGGGAGGAAAACAGGGGCATGGCCCACTCGTTTGGCTACAGCCGCACCGAAAACTACAAAGATTACAATACTACCCGGGAGCTCGTATACATGCTGATCGACATTGTAAGCCGGGGAGGGAATTTTCTTTTGGATATTGGACCGACGGCTGACGGGCGGATCCCTGTCATCATGCAGGAGCGCCTGATTGAGATGGGTCAATGGCTTAAGGTCAATGGAGAGGCGATTTACGGGACCAGCTGTTGGGTAAATACCTGCCAGTGGTCTGAGGGTGAAATCCCGGATCCCGGTAGTAAAAGAGACCAGACAGATTATGATGTGATGAAATTGACGGTGGCTCCGGAAAAAGGCCATGCGCGCAAAGAAATCCTGTTTACGCAAAAAGGGGACCAGCTATACTGCATCTGTCCGGTCTATCCCAAAGATAAGTTGACGATCCAGAATCTTTCATTGCCAACAAATGCTAAAGTGACCATGCTGGGATATTCAGAATCATTATCGTGGAAGCAGGTTGGAGAAAATATCGAGATTTATACTCCATACCTGACAGCCTCTGAAGTTCCCTGTGAATATGCGTGGACCTATAAAATTGATGGAATAGAATAGAGCTGTCTTGTCAAAAAATATAACTATAAATAAGGAAAATTTTTAACCTTGGCGCACACTCGTATACGGCTGGGATGAAAGAAGAAAGGAGCCATTAAATGGCAATGCGGGTATTAAGAAGATAAAATGGAATGAAAAAAGTGCCGAAACTTATCGGCATGCCGCCAGAAATATAAGCTGGTACCAGGAGTGTTTCTGTTTGCCAATCTTTCCACCTTGAGGAGGAAAATTGTGAAATTGCATACGGCATGCATGGAATAAATCATTAACTTGATTACCATTCCAGCAGGAATCGAGAGGTATATTTTATCAAAACAACTTCCATTTCCATATCTGGAAGCCACTAAGCTTTTATGATAAGGATATTTAAACGTTTAGTCCTGATAAAATAATTTGTGAATAAACGCCAACGTGTGTACACGTACGCTACATGCAAGTTTTAAAATGGTATCTGATGAATGGAAATTCTAAATTCATACAACGCATGAAAAGCATAACATTTATCACTTTGATATTGGTATCAATGAGAGTTTATGCGCAAGAAAGCTATGACTATACTTCCCTGACTTATTCTCAGATTGGCTATGATATTTCTATGCCAAAAAATGCGATGGTGCAATATTCCGACTCTTCCTTTTTAAGTTCCGGGGCTACGTTTGTTTTACGTCGGGTTGCAGATAATAAAAAAGTATTTTCAGGAAACGTGCAACCGGTATATAAAAAATGGAACAAATATTGGTGGAGGCTCGATTTTTCGGATTGTCAGGAAAGGGGTCAATATTATTTGGAAATCAAGGAGAATAAAGAAATCATATTAAGAAGTAGAAAAGATCTACCCATTATTATTGAGGAAAACCTGTTGTGGCGTAAAACATGGTATGCCACTGCTTTAGCTCATTTGAAGCAACGAGATAGTTTGAGCTATAAACCTGAAGGTGGCTGGAAAGATTGCGGAAGTACCCTGCAGGAAGTCAGCAGCCACATCATCATGCTGAATGCACTATGCGATCTGTTAGAGCTAAGAAATAAACACCTGACACGACAGCAGCTGGAGGAAGTGTATGAACAGATGGTGGTTGGGGCAAATTATGTAGCCTTATGCCAGGACAAGTCAATAGAGCTGGGGTATAAGGAAGGAGCTGTTGTCCATGAGGTACGAGAGAACTTAAAAGTGGTAACAGGAAACGTGGCAAAAACCGCCATGATATTGGCCAAAATATCCAGGTTGATAAAAGACAAATACCCGGACCTTGCCGCTGACTTCAAAGAGCGCTCCATCAAATCGTACCGATGGATTTCTGCATATGGGCCCTTACTGCATTGGGAAAACACCGACAATTTTGCCATTACGCATGGTGCCCCTTATGGTATGAAAAAACCTCCTAAAGAGTGGATGACGAGAGATCTGATTATGATGATGTGGGCATCGGTCGAATTGTACAAATGTGGAGAAATAGAGTATAAGGAGAATGCAATAGATTATGCAGCGAAAATAATGGCCCGCCAGGTAAGCAAAGAAAAAGCTGAGGGAGGTTTATATGGGCATTTCTACACCTATGACTCATATGAATTTACCGAAAAAGCCAATATACACTGCGGTGCCTGGAATGATAATTACAAGGCATATAATCAAGGAGGGCACTTTCCCCACTATCTGATACCTCTCATAGAGATGATTGATTTATGGCCAGACAACCAATACGTAGAGCGATGGAAGCAATGTGTTCATAGTTTTGCATACAACTACTTTCTGCCGGCAACCAACCAAAATCCCTTTAATCTTTTACCCGCAGGTTACTACAAAAATGAGGGATTGTTGAATTGGAGTGGCTGGTATCATGGACATAATAAAATTTTTGGTTATGCCGCTGGTCTGTCAATGGAATTCTATAACTTATATAAAAATGAAAGATTTATTGAAATAGCTGTTGGCAATTTGCAGTGGATAGCCGGGCTTCATTCCGGGTTTCACGAAAACAATGAATACTTCTCAGCCAGTATGATCGTCGGAATAGGCAACCGTTCAAAAGCAGATTGGGATGCGATGTTAGGTACCATTACAAACGGCTTTGAAGCAGATGGGCAGTTTAAACTCACACGCCCAAGCAAAGAAACGGATATGCCTGTTATTTTTGGGGATGAGGGGGGTATTCATCATCCGGCAGGTTGGATTAGCGGGTTAACACGTTTATATCATTATTTAGAAAAATAATTATGTATAATTAATGCAGGCTGTATTTTGTATAATTCAGGGCGTCTTAGTACAATATGACACATCTTATCCCGCATTCCTTGTCGCTTCGGTTGGCAGTACCCGGTGTCGAAGCCGCCATGAACACTTACAATTTATCGTTGCCAATAATGGTTAATAATCCATAAATAATAGGAGTTAAAAAAATGAATAACATGCACAAATTATCTATCAGAAACCTTTCCTCACTTTTGCTGATTGTTATTGCCTTTTTGCAATTTTCATGTTCATCTGCTGAACATGCTGAAACAAATCACCATGAATATCATGTGGCAGCGTATGTCTGGCCGTCGTGCCACCATGACGAGCGTTTTGGCGACATGTTGTGGCCTGAAGGTATTGGTGAGTGGGAAGTCATTAACAAAGGAAATCCACGGTTCGATGGACATTACCAGCCGCGCTTACCGCTATGGGGGTATGAAATGGACAATGACCCAAAAGTCGTTGAAAAATGGATTGATGCTGCTGTAGACCATGGGATCAATATATTTGTCTACGACTGGTACTGGTTTGATGGAGGTCCTTTCCTTGAAAGTGCTCTCAACGATGGGTTTCTGAAGGCTGGAAATAATTCAAAAATGCAGTTTTACATCATGTGGGCCAACCACGATGTGAAACGAAACTATTGGAACGTGCACAAGTTTAAGGACGAGACTTCCCTGCTTTGGGACGGGGCCGTGGATTGGACCAATTTCAAAATTATTGCTGACAGGGTAATCATACAATATTTTAAACAACCGAATTATTTTAAAATAGATGGCAAACCTGTATTCTCGATATTTAGTATTGGCAATTTGCTTGAGGGATTTGGCGGCAGTGTGGAAGAAGCCCGGAAAGCGTTGGATTATTTCAGGGAAGAAGTGGAAAAAGCCGGATTCCCCGGTTTACATATTCAGTGGAACCAGGGTGGGGGATCCATCATGTCTCAAAAAGCAGCTTCTCAGTTTCAGGAAAGGGTAGATGCAATGGGATTCAACAGTGTGGCCATGTATAACATGGGCGGGCTCAATGAAGACTACCTGGTATACGGTGCCAATTCAAGGAAAATAAGGACTCAGATGGATTCTATCCTGGATGTGCCTCTTTTCCCCTGTGTTTCCATCGGCTGGGATGATACACCCAGGTTTCCTGCAAAAGGCGTCCACGATGTAGTACACTATCACAATACGCCTGAAAGTTTTGCCGCTTTGCTGTATAAGGCAAAAGAATATGCAGATAGTCATCCTGAACAACCAAAACTGATTACGATTAATGCATGGAATGAGTGGGTGGAAGGAAGCTATCTGTTGCCAGACATGAAAAATGGATTTGAGTATCTGGAAAAAGTAAAAATGGTTATGGAAGGCCCTTATAATCCATATTCAAATTAGAATATAATTGACAAAAGCACTGACAGGCTATAATAAATAAAAATAATAGCCGGTTTGGTAGGTGTTCATGCGGTTTTAACCCACGTTTATTTTGTGACAGTATTATATTATTTTAAATCAGCTAGTATTCTTACACTCCATGTTATTACTTTTTAATAATCCAAATCTCTGATACCTGGGTACCGCGCTCAGCTTCGCCACAGGTCCATGAAAATACCACTTTACCATCTTTCAAAGCTTCCTGTGGAATTGGAAATTCATAGATGGGTTGAATACCTGTTTGGATAAAATCATGAACCTGTATTCCATCTGCTGCCATTTTCATGCGGGATCTGAACCTGCCGGTATACGCCACCCTGATGCTATAGGATGCTTCCGGATTCAAATTATTGTATTCAATTTCTAAGGGCTGGTCATACAAGGCTGTCACCTGGTTCATCCAGGCCATTGGCGCAGCATCCCCTTCAAATCCTTTAGCTGTGATCTCATGTACCCATTCCTTTCCCTGCAATCCGACGCCAAAACTCACTCTTGGTGTTTTGAGATTTCCAGGATCGCCCGTTAAATCAAAGTGTGTAATGACCCGATCCCAGCTGGAAGGATTGCCAAAATTATCGTAAAATCCACTTGGTCCGGGATTGTTTCGCTCTAATATTCCTTTAATTATTTCAATCCCTTCTGCCTCGGTTTTGGTTTTCTCAACCTTGGCCAGTTCCGAATAGATCCAGGCGACATCATTTAGCGGATTATTAATATTATCCAGGAAATTACCGCGACCGCCCATTGCCCCGTGCTTTTCAATGGTCAACTGGGCACCAATGCTTTTGAAAAGATCATCAGCCAACTGATCGCATCGCTGAACAAGTGCCTGCTCGATGGGCTCTTTCCATGCCTTTGCCAGGGTTTGCTTGCAATTATCTATAGCTGCATCAATCCCAGTTGTTGGGTATTGACTTAATTCATTTTTTGCCTTTTGCTCCAGCAAGGTTTCATAGATCAGCCTCTTTTGAACATAAGCATCATAATAGGTACGAATCAAGCCCATCTGATACCTGAAATTAGATTTTATTTCCGGAGAGGCTTTTCTTTCAATATCCTGCCATTGATGCAATGTATTTTGCACTTGCTCATTGATTTTTAGTGGCCCCTGAATATTTCTTTCCAGCGCCATCATTCCCTGGGCGATATCCTCAGAGAAATCTGGCCCAATGAAAAAGCGGGCATAATCACGCATCGTTTCAATGACGGGCGTTTCCGGGTTCCAGTCCTGATCGCTCCAGATAAATTTATTTACATCATCATTGGTGCCTTCGGAATAGGAGAGGCTTCCATTGGCAAACTGGTCCAGCGCATTATGGATCATTTTTTCGTCAGTGGGTCTCGGATTGATACATTCCCGTCCAAGGGTGATGGCATAGGCCAGATCCCACTTTGGAATCGGGTATTGGGAGCTCAGGCTATGTGTAATGTCCGGATATCTTCGGATTGGTATATCAGGATCGACAATCTTTCGGATATCTTCAAGTGGTGTTTTTACCCATGGTCCAAAGACCACTCCTCCCAGCCAGTCGTATTTTTTATTGATATACTTGTAAAAAGTATGGAGCAAATCTTTCGTAGGCCTGAATACCTGTGGAGATACCCAGATTTTGGCATTGGGATGATATTGATGCAGGACTACGGAGACTTTTTCTAGCCAACTAAAGAGGACATCAGGCTCAAGATCTCCCGGATCGCCACCGGGCACAAACAGATGGTCCAACCTGGGGACTGCAGCAAATACCTCATGCCTTTCCTTTATTTCCATTTCGATCGAATCGGTATTGGAATAATCCGTACCCATATTCGGGTACCACATCCAGACATCCAGATCGTAATCATCACAAATTCTTGATTGCTCGCGGATCATTTCGAGGGCAGAAATTTTCATATGCCTGCTTGTGAAATCATCATCCGTTCTTGGGGGCATAATTTCTATACTATTTGCGCCAAAAATGGCCAACTCACGTATGTACTGATCAAATTGTGCTACAGACCAGGCATCATAGGAATTTGTTTTTGGCCGGTATCCCAACTGGTGACCACGTATTTCATAGGTTGGATCTGATGACAGCGTGATATCCCCAGGCACCAGTATTTCATTTTGGCGGATTTCCATCTTTCGCAAAAGCTTGCCGACACCATACAGTGCACCACGTTTGTTTCTTGCATAAACAATGGTTTTCTCCTCATTGGGCAATACGATCAACTTATATCCTTCAGGACCAATATCCTGGAGTTGATCCAACGCAAATGTAATTGAGGAAGGAAGTATATTTTTCTCGCCTTCCAGCGAAATGATGATTTGAGGTTTGTCTCCTTTTTGGAGTTTATTGGAAATTTTAAATGTGATCCCGCTTCGATTTGCTACTTCCTCTTGCAGCACCTGAACAACTTTCATTAATTCATCCTTATCTTTTTTTGAAACGTAGATAGTTGCCTCTTTAAATTGCAGCCATGGCTGGGCATTTACGATCCATGATAATGAAATCAGGCTATTCAGCAACATAAAAAAAATAATTGATTTCGCGTGATTGAATTGAAGCATTGCGTGTCTGGATTAAAGTTTAATAATGAAAATTTGATTGGTTAATTCTTCATTGGAGTTAACCAATTTCCTGTTGTAGGCCAGGGTCTTTCCATCATGCGATAGCACGATATTGGTCGGAGGATTATTACTTGGAGCTGTCAGCCTGGTGAATTCCCGTGTTCCAGGCTTTTTTATGATAATGCTATTATCCCAGGTATATATAATTTTATCCTCATTCGGATGCCACCGGGCCCCACTTTGCACATCTGATACATGAAAGGTTTGCTGAATTGGTTCACCTCCTAACGGTGAAATGCTGAATAGTTGTTTGATCCCCTGCTCATCACTAGCCAGGAATACAAGCTTACTTCCATCCGGGGAACTTCTTACAATTCCTATACATCCGGGATATTTGGATTCAGCAGTAAAGGTCAATCGGCGTTGCATGGCTCCCAGTGGAGGAGCGGGCATTGAAGTGGCTGTTCCTCCCAGAGGTCCTATTGGTCCTGGAATGGTAATATCGTCGGGAATATCAACTATAAATACCTCATCAACGTCATTTCCGTTTTTGTCCTTAACAGTCCCAATAAATCCACGGGCGCGCTGTTTTGATCCATCTGCTGTTATATACCCAGAAATCCCAACCCAGCTATCGCCGGCAGCCCTGCTGATAGCATCACTTCCAGGTGTTGGATTTGAAACTACATGTACCACAAGTGCACTCCACCATGATCCGGATACATTTTCTCCAGTCGTATCATGATCAACACTTACTGCTTTTATACTTTTTGAAACTCCAATCGTACGTAAATTATGTATTTCACCTGTCGAATCCTCCAGGTGCTTCATGATGGCATCGTTGTAGGTATAGCCAATCCATCCACCATCACCACTCCATTCATGTCGATGCGTGCCACCACGTAAAGCACCAGGTGTAAAAGGGGGTGTGACATCCCTTGCATCCATAAATATGGGTACACCGTGATTCGCATCTTCAACGATCACGCCTGTTCTTCGCCATTGTTCGTAAGGATTTTTTTCAGTAATATTTAATAAACCATGGATAAACACCACTTTATTTTCAGTATGACTAAAGCTGGCTGCACCAACTCCGGGTCCATAGGATTGATTTTGTTTGAGCTCATAAAGGATCTCCTTATCACCTGATTGTACATTTACTTTTTCAATTCTGGCACAGCCTCCGATTCCTCCTGCCCCTGTACGTGTATCGTAAACCAGCCATTGATCATCTGGTGAGAAATTGTCATTATTGTCCAGGTCGTGGTTATATGACAGATCTTGTGTGATTTGTCTTTCCTCAGGGAATTTCCCAGACTGGCATGAACAAAATAAAATAGACATAAAAAGTATGGGTATTAGTTTTTTTTTCATTACATGGTACATTAAAAAAAAGTCCCATCAAATGATCCAATGGGACTTTAATCATTATCACCTAAATTAATAATTTTTTACTTTTCATTAACAGGAGCGCTGATCACACCAAGATATCTTCCCATCCAGTAGGGCAATAACCAAATATCTCCTGCACTATGTTCTGAAACGCCATTTCCACCTGCCCTGTCAAGGTTGAACATATTCCCGTTGTGTCGCTGTACCGGACGTTCATCAGGTGGCAGTACTTCTGTGATGGTCTGGTTGCGAAAATTTGGCTCCATGAACTCTATATCCCTGCGATGGCTGTTTATGATCACCCAGTCAATCAGGTCCATTGGATGTTCCTGGAGATACCAGATAGCTTCCTTCAGGTCGAATTCATCAGTACCCGTAAGGGCGGTCATGATGTTCCATGCACCTTCTTTCTCTGGCCGCTCTGCTTCCCAATGATCGATAATGGCTTCCTTGTACATTTGCTTTAAACTATCATTAAAGGCATATCTGTACAGTCCCCAATACCCGACATAATACATTTCATCATCCGAATGGTTCCAGCTACCAGAGAGCATTTTACTCCAGTCATCTGCATCTTCGGGAGCAGGGCCAATTTCACTCATCGGTCTCATCAGGTTTTCCAGGTAGCCATATTCATTCATCAGTTCAAATGCCTTATCTTTATATTTTTCTTTACCTGTGAAGTGATAGGCAGTCTGAAGCATGCCGACGATATTTGAAGCGTTTATTTTTCTGTCACCGACCATCTTTGGCCTCGCATTTACATAATCCGGATGCCAGCGACCCCATGTGGTTGGTTTACCATCATAATCAATCAGATACATATCATTTTTCACAATATGGCTCATCAGCGTATCAATCAGGTTAATGGCACGAGTTTTCAAGTCTTCATCATCGATCAATTCTGCCATAGCACCAAAGGCAAAAATATGTCCGATAGCTTCATCACTACTTGTTGTTGCTTTCCAGTCCCATTCCGGATCGTCGGTATGCTGCCATCTTTCCGGATCACCGAGTTGTTCGATATATCCACTTCGCTCGAAGGATCTGGAAGGAAAACCAGGTACGGGATTGATGCTGTAAAGCCGTTCCATGGCATCGAGCGATTCCCTACAGTTTTGAAGTGCTTCGTCCGATTTAGTGACCGCATACCTGAAAATCTCTCCACCCAGGTACATAGATGTCCACAACCCATCATTATCCGAATCGCTCAATCGGCCGGAATCAACGTTACCTTTTTCCATATTGACCAGGCTGGCATTGAATCCGAGCCGGATATGTCGGTCACGTACCTGCTTTTCGTAATACATCGCTTTGTCATACAGCGTCATTTCCTTGAACACAATTTTACCCAGACCTGCATCCGTGAGAATAAGTACGGAATTGTCCTGGCCTTCGGATATATGTTTTATAAGATTACCTGGAAGCCATCGCTCTCCGAAATAATAATTGAATTTACCATCTTCTTTGAGCATGAATGCACCTTTGGTTGTCCCAAACCATACGTTACCATCGATCTCTTCGATGGCAGTGATCTCCGTCCATGGCAATTTGGTTTTAATGTCACCTATTTGATCTCCTGAGGACTTATCAATTTCCAGATAGCCATTTGTTGTACCAAGAATTATTTTATTGCCGGTTATGGCAAAAGAAGTGAAATTCTTACCCGAAAATATTTTTTTAAGTTCCCTGTTTCGCGGATCGAATGTGCTCAATGATCCAGTTCCTAATGCCCAGAACATGTTTGACGAATTATCAAATCGCAGGTCAATGGTTTTGTCGCCGTTCATTAAACCCTGCCAGGCTACCTGGTTATTGGATAAAAACACCAACGATTTTCCATCACCTACCAGGAATTCAAAATCGTTTCCCACAGCCAATAAGTTAGCATCATCCAAACCATGTCGGATAAATAGTTTACCCGCCCAGGCATTACTCAGCACGGATCTATCATCCAGATAGATGAATTGGTTTTGATACATAGCGAGGTCCGTAATTTTCTTATCCGTCAGTGGGCGATAGGTTCGATCTTTCACAAGACTTCCGGCATATAAAAATTGACCATCATGTGTTCGGAGTATACCATCTGAAGACATCACCTGTACTACGCCATTGCGGTCCATAAATGCCTTAGTGAGCTTGACTTCAGAATTTCCCGTAAAATATTTTATGCTCAAATCCTGGAGGTAGGGTGTATCCTGGTATACTGGTTGTGTTTTGGATGAATCCAAATCTGATGGTGAATAGCAGGATATAAAAAATAAGCTCACGCTAAATAATGAGCCGAATATGATTTTTTTCATAAATGTTTTCTTAAAAATTAGTATTAATTCCTGTAAATGATACTTGAGAATTATTGTAAAAGACTATTGACAGGGGTGATGTTTAAATTATAATATTTAACGATTAGATCCTGATCAATTAATAATTAGCACTTAAATCATATTTTTTTGTAAAATAATTAGAAGAGAATCCAAAAAAATGCTTAACATTGTATTATTCAAGTAGGCATTTAGATGAACACCAGATGAAAAAGCTTGCCCTATTGCTGATTATTTTTAGCTTTTCAGTTGTCAATGCTCAGCAAAAATCTGATCAGTCAAAAGCTACAGATACGGAGGTTCACGTAGAGCGTGAAAACATTAAGGCATTCCTTGATTATGACCTGGATCGTTATGTGGTGTACGATTTGATGAGTGATGGGACCAAGGTATTTAAGGATACGCTTGATTTCAATGAATATCGCGATAAGGCCATTTTTACCATCACACAAAATCAAACTATCCTCAACAGACAGCTCTGGGCTACTATTACTTTGTTGACAATAACCATTGGACTGTTATTATTTATAATTAAGAAAAAGTAGAAACCTTTCGAATCATTTATCTGGCACTTTTTATATTTTCAACTACAGTATTTCTTATTAATATTTCTATGACCAGACTTTCTTATGAAGACTAAAAAATGGATTTTTATTTTACTAACCCTATTGCTTGCTGCCTATTGGTTGTGTGTCTTCCTTATTCCCAACAAACTTGATAGAGATAGAAATAAAACATTATTGTTTCCTCCGCATCAGGTTTCTGCTGAGGCGGTGCAGCTATACGAGAAATTAGATTTTATTGCTGACTTGCATTGCGATGCACTGCTTTGGAGTCGTGATCTAACGATTAAAAACTCAACAGGTCATGTGGACTTCCCTAGAATGCAGGAAGCAAATCTCGCCTTGCAGGCATTTACGATTGTTACAAAATCGCCAGCGGGACAAAATTTTTCAAAAAACACAGGAGATACATTTGATAACATCACATTGTTGAATTTTTTCCAGGCAAGACCAATATCTAACTGGTTCAGTTTGTTTGAACGAGCAGTGTATCAAAGTAGAAAACTGCGCAAATTGGCAAGTAAATATGATGGGAAATTTATTGTTGTTAAATCCAGAAATGATTTCGTCAACTTATTGACCATCCGCGAAAAGGACAAGCAAGTCATAGGTGGATTTTTAGGAATTGAAGGCGGGCATTGTCTGGAAGGTGATATTGATAAGTTGGATCTTTTATATCATGAGGGGGTTAGAATGTTGGGGCCAACTCATTTTTTTGATAATGAACTGGGTGGATCGGCCCATGGAATCACAAAAGATGGGCTTACAGATTTTGGAAAACAGGTCATTGACAGAATGAATCAGTTGGGTATGGTCATTGATCTTGCCCATGCCTCACCGCGCATGATAGATGATATATTAATCCGTACCAAAAATCGTGTACTTGTATCACACACTGGTGTCAAAGGGACCATGGATAATTCAAGAAATCTGTCAGATGAGCATATTCTGAAAATTGCGCAAATGGGTGGATTAATAGGTGTGGCATACTTTAAAGGTGCAGTGAATTCTGCATCCGCCCAGGGAATAGTTGAAGCCATGAAATACATAAAATATTTAGCTGGAGCCGCGTGTATAGCCCTGGGATCAGATTATGATGGCAATATCACTGCTCCCTTTGATGTAACAGGCTTGCCATTGCTTGTACAGGAAATGATAATTCAAGGATTTTCTGAAGAAGAGATCAAGTCAATAATGGGTGGAAACATAAAACGATTTATGCTTGAAAACCTTAGATAATCCTATTGATCAATAATATCGTTTAGTAAATTTTCTTTGGATCGACCACCACATATTTTATGGATTTTTCTGTTTCCTTTTTGCGATAGGAATACGTGATATGCAGAAAGCCCTTTTCATCCTGTACAAGGCAAGGGTAGGAGAAACTTCCGGAATCCTTTGGTTCATCTTCAACACGTACTTTCCATTTCCATGTTTCACCTTCATCGTCAGAGATGAAGAGACTCAGGCGATACCGGCCATCAATAATGTCATTGCCAAAAAAAGCCCATTTCCCATCTTTCAATTTCAACAGTTCAACACTGGCTGTATTTGGGATTTCCGTTTTTACTGTAGCAGTCCAGGATTCACCCTTATCACTGGAAATACTTTTATGAACCCGGCTTGGTGGATCACCACTGTCACGCATAAAGGCAACGATATCTCCATTTTGCTTTTGAGCAAGGGATGGCTGGATCGGACCCCTTCCGACTATCGGAAGACTAGGTCTCCAGCTTTCTCCGTCATCTTCTGAAATGGCGACCATCGACATATTTAATCCGTCAGAATAAAGCGGTAACAATATTTTGCCATTTTCCAATATCAAAGGTTTGATTCGCGTCATCCACCCGATACTTCTCTTCAACAGGTCTTTACTGGCCTCCATGATCATATCATCATATAAAGGAGCATATTCTGCCCAGCCTGCCTGGTTTTCTGGCAGATCCTTAAACTTCAAGGCCACTTCTTTGGCAAACGAATCATCCGGTTTCAAGAGGATATTATCCTGCCATTCCCAGACAGGGGCTCCGTTTGTATCATAGTTTGTTGATGTCCTGTACTTAAGAATGGAATTTTCCCACCGGTTGGCCTGGACAGCAATCCAGACCAGGAACAGCTTGTTTTTATTGTTCAGAAACAACACCGGATTACAATCCGGGAGTCCTTTTGTATCCGCCATCAAAAATGGAGTGGTCCAGGAACTGGCTCCTTTTACTAATCGTGCCCCCATGACGCGGACATCATCTGCATTTCTTTCACCACTTCCCTGGAACCAGCAGGCCAATTTATCCCCATTTGGCAATAGAACAATACTGCTACCATGCACGTGTTCATGTTGATAAGGGAATATCAATTCCTCATGAGCTATAAATTTTTTATTGGGATTGTTTTGTGCAATCGCGGAAGCAAAGCTTAAAAAAATAGGGATAAGGATTAAATTGATATGTTTCATTACGTTAAAATTATTTACTCATTGAATACGGAGCTGATCCGGAATTGCTCGCCCAATTTTTATTTGGTTCGGGTCCCATTATAAATTCCAGTAGTCCGCCATTAATAATTTCTGCATGATCGATCCATGATCGATCAATCGGTTCACCATTTAACCTGGCGGATTGGATGTATTTATTTCGAGAAGAAGTATTCTCTGCTTTTATTGTAAAGATTTTACCCCCCTCCATTGCTATGCTGGTTTCATTGAATATTGGTGAACCAATTGCGTATTGCATGCTGCCAGGTGTCACAGGATATAGACCCATCGCACTAAGTACATACCAGGAAGAGAGAGAGCCCATATCTTCATTACCGCAAAGTCCACCCGGTCCGGTCCGGTATAGTTGTTCCATCACCTGTCGGGATTTTTCCTGGGTTTTCCATGGTTTTCCTGCATAATTATATAAGTAGGCCACGTGATGCGAAGGCTGGTTGCCGTGCACATATTGGCCGATGGTTCCAACCACTCCCACATATTTAGGTGGGGTAATGGTTGGTGTCATATCAAAAAACTGATCCAATCGTTTGGTAAAATCATCATTCCCACCAAGAAGGTTGATGAGACCAACAGGATCATGTTGTACCGACCATAGGTATTGCCAGGCGTTGGATTCAGTATAATGACGATTGGGTCTTCTCCCGACCAATAACGGATCGAAATATTTGTAGAAGCTGTGTTCACCTGTCGTTACAATTTCCTGTTGATGATCATTCAATTCCGGCAACCATGAACCTGCTCCATTTTTCGGGCAGAAAAATTGAGTTCCGCTATCAAACACGTTTTTGTAATTTTCTGCCCGATGCATGAATAATTCAAAATCATTTTCCATGCCCATGGCCTTTGCCATTTGAGCTATGCACCAATCATTGTAAGCCAATTCTAGCGTGTTTGGTACAGATTCAGTTACCTTATCGTAAGGAGCATAACCCAGTTTTATATAGTCTGTAATACCGGATCGGCCTGCCGATGGTGGAAATGGTGCTGGAGGTGGACCCAGCGCTTTGGTTTTCATAGCATCGTAGATGAAATCCACATCATAATCCCGGTATCCTTTCATGTAGGCATCTACAATAATGGGGATCAAATGATCACCCACCATACCCTGGCCAAATTCATTTCTGAAATGCTGAGCCGGCAACCATCCATATTCTTTTGTTTTGGCAACGATCGATCGAATCATGTCATTAATATGTTCAGGGGCAATAATTGTCAATAAAGGATGTTCAGTTCGGTAAGTATCCCAACAGGAAAAAGATGGATAAAAGTCCCCATTTCCCATGGAATGCACATTTCCATCCATCCCAAAATAATTTCCATCAACATCCTGAGAAATTTGCTGGGCAAGCAGGCTATGGTACACTGACGTATAAAAGATTTGCTTTTTATCTTCTGATGTATCTTTTACTTCGATTTTTGAAAGTTCATTGTCCCAGCTAATTTCCGCTTCTTTTCTTACTTGCTCAAAGTCCCAGTGATCGAGTTCTGCTTCCAGGTTATTTTCGGCACCTTCAATGGAAACAAAGGATATCCCAACCTTTATCAGGATTTCTTCATTTTCTTCCGTCTTATAAATTAGGAACGCCCCGATCTTTTCGCCTTTTTCTTCATTTTTATAAGGGAATAAGCTTGCTCCCGATTCAGGGGTATAATACCCAGCGTCAAACGTCCCGTAATATCTGAATGGCTTACTAAAATGAGCTGTAAAGTAGACTTTCACACCGCCTGAGCTTTTAATTCCTGTAACTACTGAATCATTGACAATTGTTATTTTTGAAATATCCTCTGGGCCTGTCCCGCCGATCGTATGCCCCAGGTCTAAAATGATTGGAGCTTTTTCAACTTTTGGGAAAGTGTATCGATGAAATCCAACCCGTTTTGTGACAGTAAGCTCGGCTTTGATGTTGTAATCCTTGAGTAAAACTGAATAATAGCCGGGATTTGCTGTTTCATTTTCATGATCAAACCGAGACCTATAACCGGAATCAGGATTTTCTTTCGTCCCAGGCATCACCTGGATCTTATTTCCTATAGTAGGCATGATCAGCACATCACCGCACGCCGTATATCCTGTACCGCTCAAATGTGTATGGCTGAAACCCATGATTGTATTATCCTGGTAGGAGTAACCCGAGCTATATGTCCAGCCTTTTGTGTCATTATCCGGACTGAGTTGGACCATGGCAAATGGTAGTGTTGCACCAGGGAAGGTATGCCCAAAAAAGTCGGTTCCGATAATTGGATCTACATATTGTACGGGTTTTTTTTCACTCTTCAAGGCAGATCCATCATTACATGAAAGAAATAAACTTGTGATGATAAAAACTTCAAGTATAAAAATTAGGTGTTTTGATTTCATGCCGTAAACCTGGAATTAATTGAAATATGCAAACTCATGAATTATTTTTTAAAAAGTAAAGCGATCAATTTGGAGTATTGCGAAAAATCCGAGATCAACAACTGAGCGCCTGCCTTCACCAATCTTGATCTTTTTTCAATGTCCATTCCATACCTACGGATCTCGTTGCTGGTAATACCAATGGCTATTCCCCCAAACCTTCGCCCTTCGCGTATCTCTACAGGGCCATCACCGAATACCGCTAATTCATTGCCCTCTAATTCGTTCTCTTTGATGATCTTTTCCATCACCATTTTTTTGGAAAATTTAGTAACATCGCGCATGGCGCCATAAATTCCCCCATCAAACATATCTGCATATCCCAGTAAATTGGCTTCGTTGATTACATCTTCCACGTCCGTGCCACTTGCCAGGTACATGGTGACACCCCGTTTTTTTAATTCAGTGAGAAATTTGAATGCCCCTTTCAACATAAAATCGAATGCATCCAGCTCACCGACCTTAAGTTTTTGCAGCCGTTTATTCACCATTTCCATCAGGGCTTCATTGTAAATTTTCTTGCATTCAAATTTATCCAGGATTTTATCTTTTGAAACAAATCCAAATTCATCCACCATTTTTACCAGTCCTTCCATCTGGAAAATGGTCTGGATACCAGTCGTTTTATTGATGTATTCTTTCACCTGTTTCACTACCTCATTATAGCTGGCCTGGTCGATGGTGTCATACTTATCCCCGAGTATTGATTTTATCATGACTGGTTCCATGATTTCCTCCCAGCCTTGCCGAAGGGTACTGATCGTGCCGTCATGGTCAAATACTACATGTTTAATTTCTCCCAAACGATCAAGTACTTCCCGGTCGCACAATTCGATTTCTGAATCCTGAAGATATTCAGCACTACGGACATTTTCAGCAAGATCTGCATTGTAAACAAAATTTGGATCTTTGCTAATGTCAAGTATTTCCTGTGCTGTTGCTGTGCCGGTTGTAAATAATTTTTGTACAGTTACTGCGGAGGCAAAGTTGCCAAAAGCAGCAGCTTCGGCAGGAGAAATTCCAGCTGCCAAACAAAGTGCTATTGCACTGATCCCGGTATCACCGGCTCCAACAGTGTCAAGTTTTGAAGTAAGCTGTATACCAGGGATCTCATGAATACCTTCATGATCAAAAACAATAACTCCTCTTGATCCACAGGTGACAATTACCGGTTTGTTGGTTTGACCGAATACCTCAGTTCCATACTTGCGAATATCGGTAAAAGGGATCGTTTCACTGGGATTTACGGATTGTCCACAAAGCGCTGCTATTTCAATTTCGTTAGTCTTACGATAGATGTTGCTGAACTTTTCATTATAATGTCTCGAGTCGACAAGGGTAATTTTATCCTTAAATTCATCAAATAAAGCATTTGCTCTTTCAATAAAAGATTCATTATTCAAACTCCCCTGCACTTGCTGGTTGAAGATCAATACATCATATTCCAGTAAGGCGTCCCTTATGTTTTTTAAAATCCGGGTGTCAGTCTCGACTGATCGTTCATTGTAAACGCCAAAATCATTTCTTGGATCTTCAACATCTCCACGATATTTTTTTAAGTATGTATACGTTTGAAAGTTTTCCTTTTGAATGACGAGAGATGATGTATCCGCTCCTAAGGCATTCAGTTGCGAAGTTAATTCCCTTCCATAAATGTCATCGCCTATCACGGCTATGGCTTTTATTTTAGCAGGATTTAACGCTGAAAGATTGGCAACGATATTGGCTGCACCCCCCGGTGTATAGTAATGCCTGCTAACCGCCTCTGCATGTAATCCAGTTTCGATGGAAACTTCCGAACCTCTGGGATCCATGATCCAATAAGCATCTACACAAAAATCCCCATAAACAGCGACCTTCGACGATTTTATCTTTTCAAGTATATCTTTTACCCGTTGTTGATCCATAGTTACTTTAATGATTTAAGCGAATTTATCATCCTTCCAAAAATGTCAAGGAATTTAATTGTCAATATTGTTTTCATTACTATTTCTATTTCTTCATATCCCGGCTTAATTCTATAATATACTTGTAAAATAATGGAAAGGTATTTTTCTGGTTGCCTTCTATATAATACCCTTTACCACCATAGGCTTCGGGTACCCTCACAACAATACTCTTCTGGTCCCGGAAGTAATATCCGGTTTGTGATTCATTGGTAATATGAGACTTGTGAAATGGCCGAATATCAAAGTCAGCAGTTATGATATTTTTTGGGGTTTTACCAATATTCCCAGTCATCGAGGCCGCTTTGAGAAATACCTCCGGACCTGTAACTGCACTTCCAATATTAAATACCATTCCGCCTTTCGACAATTTTTCAATCTCACGGGTATAAATGAGGAAATCTCTTCCTGAGCAACCTCCTTTAGCCTCCCCATCAAAGGATACATGTTGATCGGTAACATCTGTCCCGATACCGGCATGAATGGTAAATGGTATATTATTTTTGTAGCAGGTGGCAAGCACGCTATTTCCCGGATATAAGAATTGATCAGGCGCCCCTTTTCTCCATACAGCTTTTAATACTTCGGCTCTGAATTCCTCATCCATAATCATCTTACCCAAGGATTCACCCAATCCCAATTTATATTGGTTTCCCAGGTTCATAGCTGCATTGATATAAGCAAATTCATAAGCCATACCAAATTGACCTCTTTCCAGTGCTTTCGGGACGTATTCACTGGTTTGTCCTATCATAGCCAGTTCGAAATCATGAATCGAGGTTGCCATATTGCCAGAAACGCAGGTTAGCAAGCCCCTTTCGACTAAATCAGCAAGTAACAAACCAAGTCCGTTTTTTATTAGATGCGCACCGGTAAATAGGAGGACAGGTAAATTATCCTTTCTATGTTGAATGACTTCGGTTGCCAGCATTCGGGTTTTATCCTGGATTTCAGCCGATACGTCAAAATCACGGGATAATACCTGTTCCGGTCGAATTAGATCCGCAACTTTTACCTTATTCTCTCTTTCGCTTATCGGGTATGTTTTTATTTTGCCAGCATCAAAGGTCTGGTACCTGCCTTTATAATCCATTCGCCTACTCGTTATATTGACTTATCAAAAGGTTTTATGTAAGAAGTATTTATTGTAATACATGTTAAGGTGTTTTTAAGGCCATAAAATTTTTGAAATTCTAAAAGGATTTTTCCACATTAGAGATATTTCAATTTCAGCTCAATATTCATCCCACCTTCAAGTTCATAACTTTTCATTCCAAATTGATGGCTTAATTCTTTTAATTTGGTTTTTTCCTTTTCATCCAGGATGAGTTCTCCACGAATACCACCAGGAATATTTAATTTCAGGACTCTTTTTCCCTTCCAACCATTCAATGAAAATTTAATCGGCCCTGATGGTGTATAATTGTCCAGCTCCAGCAATTCCAGATCCCCTGGCTGAGGTTGGATTTTGAAGTATTTATATCCTGGTTCAATAGGTCGAATACCCGCCAGGTCCATATATACCGATAGCAAGGGGGCAATAGAGGCATGACTCCACAGTGAACCGGAATCCGGGATGACATTCCAGAATTCCTGCATGGCATTATTCAGATGTACAGAGTCCATCTTGATCCAGCGTTGTTCAAAATCAGCAAAAATGGCATCTGGTTTACCAGCCTTTCCAAGGGCCCATAGGTACCAGTTGGTATTGGTCGGGTAGGAGAGCCCCAGGTTTTTTGGTTTTTTAATTAGAACATCAATTGCTTTTCCAGATTGACCATTCGGGGAAAGATCGAATAAGATTGCTGTGGAAAGGGATCGATCACAAAGCAATGTTTCTCCCTCTTCTTTTGTCCAGGGTTTGTTGCAAATAAATAATTGTTCAGTGGGTTCCCAGTATTTACTAATGGTATGCTGCAAAAGTGAATCGGCAAAACTCAGGGCATCCTGTTTTAATTCCGGTTCATGAAAAGCGTCGGCCAACGAACTGAATGCGTGCCGGTACATGGCAGTTGCATACAAATTGAAGGCACATTGTTTGTGTCGCTGTAGTTTATAAGCTTCATGGTCGATCCATACTGCAGGAATGCCGAAATCTTCCACAGGGAGCAAACCATCTGTGCCAACAATGGATTTGAGATACTGAAAAAATTGTTTTAGCCGAGGCCATACTTCGTCTAAAGCGGAAAGATCTCCTGTGTATAAATAATGATGATAAGAATCAAAGTTGAATCCCACACCGTGGTCCAATAATGGTCCCCATTTAGTCAATCCCAATTGTCGTTGTTGAAGTCGGTTTAGACGATCGTATGCTGGCCAGGTATCCAGGAAATAGCCTTCCTGCGTCAACCCCTGGCTAAAGGTATTCAGGTACCTGGCCGGGAGTTGTTGCTCTCCAAAGCTGCGATACAATGCGTGCAATACATGGCCGCAATCACCACTATATTGCTGACGTTCACGACCCATGCCATCCACTACAGTCTCCTGTGAGTTATTGTAAATGGTATTTATAGAAGCATTTATGAGTTTTTGGAGATTATCATCTGATGTTCGCACCTTTGGAGGATTTGGCCACTGGTACATGCGTCTTTTAATACCCAGGTTCTTTATATTTATTTCTCCTTTTGTTCCATGAATATGAAGCTGGATCCATTTTATACTTTCGAAATCGAAGGGTTGAAAATGGTTTTCGCCGGCTTTGCATATTAACCTGGTCCAGGAATTAAAATGATTATTTATAATTACCGGCCCTCCATCTTTGACCAGTTTGTGCCCTTCCTGGACCATTAATTCAATTATTGTTCCCTCGGGTGCATCGATGGTAAAAAATGGCCAACCAACCATTTGGTCCTGGATAGCGAATGTTAGTACAGCCCCGATTCCATTTTCATTCAATGAAAAAGTCCATGGACCTGATGAGGAATTTGTAAATGATAATTCTCCATGAAATTTACAGGCATCCGGTACGATTACATCAAAATAGTCTTCCGGAGGGCGATTCCATTTTATCCAATAAGCTTCTTCCAGTTTTACAATATCATGGTCAATCTCTTTAAGCAATGGAACACTTCTTTTTCTCAATTCGGCTATTGTTGCATTGCCGGACGAATCGTACATATAGTCGGAGTTGTTGGTGCTTAGGGCTGGTTGGGTTGCTTTTCCTGATAATAATTTAGCTTTAAGCCAGGTGTTATCCAGGGAATAATCAGGAGATTGCCAGCCAAAGGGATATTTCCGGGCATCAAATTCTTCCTGTAAAGCACGCAAATACCAGCGCTTATATTGGCCGGGTTTCCAGCTACGTGCAAGGTGGCAATCCCAGGTTTGATCCGATGTTATAGTTTGATCAGTACCATCTGCATAATCTATTTTCAGGTAATAAATGAATCCAGGTTTGCCGACAGGCCAGGTGCCATCTCCATACCCATAGTAAAGGACAGTAGCTCCGATCACATTTTCTCCGGTGGAAAGGAAATTTTTTAAATCTACTGGATCTGCTTCAGAAAACCTGGGATCGGAGGGGGGAGGACCCCACTGGACTCTTGTGCCATTGACCTCCAACAGATACCTGCTATCTCCCAGGATCCATCCTGTTGCAGATTTTATTTCTTTTAGGATGGATATGGTTTTGCGAAATAAAATAAAGGTATTGGCCAGGGTACGTGCTGAGGGATACCAAATCCACCGGGAAGGAGAAAGGTCAAGCGCATATTTTGAGGGAAGTTGTAGCTCCTGGACAGATAATCTTGCATTTGTATAATCTGGCTTGATCTCTTGTTTTGGTGAAAAACCAGCTCCCATCATGAGTGTGGCACCTCCTATGGCGCTGGTTTTAAAAAAATTCCGGCGGGAGAATTTGTACTTTGTCATTGATTTTTTAACATTTTTGAATCACTCGTATAGTTTAAAAAACAACAGGGAAAATTAAGTTGAAAAGAATGAAAAACAAATTTTAATGATTATTTCAATATCACATTGAAATTGGTATACGAAATCCATTTTTTAAATCATTGAAATTGACAGGCAAAGCTCTGAATGGGTATTATCCCGCGACTCTACGGTTATTTATTATACGTCCTGGCTGCTCGCGGTTATGCCTAACAGTATTTTTATCCTATTAAAATTTAATAATACAGATGGTTTTTTAGATGAAACTGATATAAAGGAGTTTCAAATTGTTGAAGGATTCATTTTTTGATTTTTTAAACCAAATTGATTATATTAAAACATAACAAAACTTTTTATAATTACACTGATAACTTTTTAAACCCTAACTACTATGAAAACATTAATAAGTTTTTCCCTTTTCTTATTATTTTCATTACAGGTTTTAGCACAGCCTTATGCTTCAAAAATTGATGCACCTGGAAATCCTAATAATGATGCAGAGATTGCACTTGGCATTCAAATCCTGGGAGGTGTAACAATTCCTGATGTAAAAGAAGTAGGAATAACACCATATCCTGGGGCTAAAATATTTCAAACAACGATCGCTCAATCAGGGATGCTTCCAACAGTACGTCTTTTATCAACAGATGAAGTTGGTGCAGTAACTGAGTTTTATAAGAAGGAACTTGCTGATTGGAAATCCAAGGATTTTTATGGGATCTATACTTTTTTTAAAGGTGATGAAATGAAGGCCATGATGATGCAAGGGCCAGTTGTTCAAATTGAAAGTGCTGATAAGTTTAAAAATTTAATGCCGTCCGCAAAATCGGCTATAACCATAGGATATAATTCTTCGGAATAGAATTGATCCTGTTTAATAATGACCTGAAATTCAGTTTTGAATTAAATTTTATCGAATAAGTTAAGTAAAGATTTATTCCTTATTTCACAATAAACCATAATTGTCATGAAAAATATTAACAAATACCTTTTGATTTTTTTGTTTCTATTTCCTACATCAGGATTCAGCCAAATTAAAGTTCCAATTAAGAAAAAAACCGAAAGAAGGGTAAATAATGAAATTGACGATGCTATTGATGAAGGTCTTGACGGTATATTTGGAGGAAAAAAGAAAAAAACAAGTCAAAAAACGGTAACAGAAGAACCCGTACCAGAAGAATCTGCTGCTAATGCTGAAGGAAATGCGGATGTAAATTCCAGTGAAGAACCATTAGGCGCCTGGACAAAATTTGATTTTGTGCCCGGAGATGTCGTCATCTTTGAAGATAATCTTGATGGAGAAACCAATGGAGAATTCCCCTCAAAGTGGGACTTATACCGCGGTAATGTTGAAATAGCTAAGTATGGAGAAGAAAGTGTAATTAATTTTCCGGCTACTGAAAATGGTAATATTGTTCCATTGATGAAAAAGCAAGGAGATTACTTGCCTGAGAAATTCACGGTTGAATTTGATGCATATTTCAGTGAGTTCTGTACAAAATATTGGGTTGAGTTTTATGACAAGGTCAACCAAAAACAACCTTCAGGCAGGTCATATATAGTAGTAGGCCCACAAGATGTATACGTTCAGGGATTTGGATCAACAAATGTTGAGGTGCCCAATCAAACCTATCCATTCTGGAAACATATTTCAATATCTTTCAATATCAGGGCACTAAAGGTGTATTATGGCGAAAAAAGGGCGTCAAATATCCCAAATTTAAAAGTAGATCCATCAGGTCTAACTATTGTCAGTGGACAATGTCATGCTGGAAACCAGGCTATGATCAAAAATATCCGGATTGCTGAAGGTGCAGTACCTTTATACGATCGGTTTAAAACTGATGGTAAAATCGTGACCAATGGTATAAAATTCGACTCCGGTAAAGCAACGCTTAAACCCGAATCCATGGGTGTGATCAATGAAATAGCTAAAATGATGCAACAATACCAGGACATTCGACTGAGTGTTGAAGGTCATACCGATAGTGATGGAGATGATGCCATGAACCAACAGCTGTCCGAACAACGCGCAAATACCGTAATGACTAAATTGGTTGAAATGGGCATAAATGCGGACAGGCTTTCCAGTAAAGGATTTGGTGAAAGTACTCCGGTGGCTGATAATACTTCCCCGGAAGGTAAAGCTAATAACCGGAGGGTGGAATTTGTAAAAATGTAATTCACTAAAGGAGATGTGATTCACATCTCCTTTTTTTACTTCCCTGTTTCTTCATCATTGTTGAATACTGAAATGCCTACATATGGAGAGGATAAATCGACCACTCAATCCTGACGGTCCAATCACCTTCCTTTTCGAGAGAACTCCAAAGGTTGAACCTGTCGGTAATGATCTTAGAACCGGACAGGATCATGCCATCTTTAGGTAACGGATTCTTATAGATTAAACCTTCCTTTTCCGCTCGGATTGAGATGAAATTTCTGGCATTCAATGATATTGCTTCATCCGTGGATGTACCGCACTCTGTTCTGAGCTCATTGCCTTCAAATTTAAATCCTTGTGGTACTTTGACACTGGCCGAGAATGAGTAGGAATTATTATCCAGGTTTAATTGAAAGATGAAACTATTCTGATTGATATTATTCGGCGCTCCGGCATTGATTTTTTCGTTGCCCTGATATTTCTTTCTGGTAGTAAATCGGCCTGATCCCTGCCCTTCTCCACAATGCATTATTCCTGATGCTTCATCTAAAAATTCCGAAACAATACTTGTAGAAACCTTGCCTCCTGACACCGGATTAGCCATCCACATTTTATATTTATCAAAGCTGACATGGAAGGATTGTGTTTCTCCTTTTGTTTGTTTTAGCATATCCATCACGCTTGGGTCAAGCCCCGAATTTTCCATCGCTTCTGAAACAGCGCTCATATCTACACCATGCATGATATCCCCCTCATGGCTTTCATTTTTAGCTTCATCACCCCTTTCTACCTGAAACATATCTGCAGCAGTTGTTTGTCCTGGTGTAGTAATGAACGTATGACCGAACCGTTGTGAAACAACAACTGATCTTGAATATTCAGCATCAGATTCAGAAAACCTATATTCGAATGTCAAGGTAACATCTGCCTTATAGGAATCGACATTGTAAAAACGCTCTGAGCTATTTCCGTCTTGCTGGGCGTAAATTTGTGTACTGGCAGCAATAATACACACGATTAAAAAGAATAATTTAAATTTTTTCATTGTATTAAGGGTTTAATCAGGTTGTACATATGATTAGATCTGTTGTTTTTACTCCATTTGTAGAAGTTATTATTTTCTGATGGCTATCCAGGTGCCCTGACCATGGGATTCCGATTCGCATTCTGGTATATTGGCTGGCCCAGCCGTTACTCCATCCCATACCCACTGACCTTCAATTCTATTTTCCCCTTTAAATTGCCCCATCACTTTCACTGAGTTTTTACCACCCCATTTATTTCCTGAAATTATTTCTCCAAGGACATATGGTCCTTTTTCAGACAATTCATCAAATTCTGTCCATAAGCCAACTTCGAACGTCCACATACTTCCCTTGAGGACTTTTGTATGATGATATGGTACATTAAAAGACTCGAGTGCGGCATTTGTCTCATACCCGTTATCAAAGCTGAATTGAAAAATGAACAACCCTTTCACATCTTCGATTACATTAAGGGTGTCATAGACTTCTCTTGGAATGTTTTTAAGTTTTGGATCTGAATGATTATTGAAAAAACGAATGAATGTCTGGTCATTGTCAATGATCGGATAATAATTTTCGTTTTTAGGTTCACAAAAAGCGCTGCCACCTTTAACTACTAAATTAACGAAACCTGTCAACTCAGTAACTTCCCATTCACCCAGGTAGGGTTTAATCCCGGAATCAATTTGAGGGATCTCTTTATCTGGACCAAAAATTAATGCTCCCAATACCAGGATAAAACCGGCAGCCAGCCATAAGAGTTTTTTACTAGTAAATATATTGACACCCATTTTTCTTTTATTTTTAAATGTTTCATGTCGATTTGTAATTCAAATCGGCCAATTTTGTTTATTTCTATTTATTTAGTTTGTTTTCCAGCTCTCTAATCTTTGCACATAAACCTATTGGCGGTTTGGTCAGTAACTCCTGTTTTTCGTTTTTGAAGAGAACTAAATTACAACAATATGCCCTCGGTGCCTTGTCACTTTCATTGTTCTTTTTCTACACCATCTATTGTTATACCAAAGTCAACTATCCCATTTACTTTCGAACCCGAGGTGCTATGTGAAACAAGTCAAAGGTTGTCTTCTCAGTGATGGTAACCTCAACGTTTATGGTTCGATCGAACGTTGCTCTGCCATACAGCTTACCAGGCCCCCTTTCGAGCATGATGGTGAATCCGTTATAGTAAGGATTCATATCTTCTTCGTGAATTCCATTGAAGGTATAAGGACCCCAGGCACCGTCTTCGTTGGGCCCTCCCAACAGATCTGTACAGGTAACTTCAAAATACTCTGAACCTTCAAGTGGATAGAAGATAAGCATAAATTTGTTTTTGTCTTTGCTTGCACCGTCATTAGGTGGTTGTGTCCCTTGAATCCCAGTTTCCGAATCTTTAGGTTTGTTAAGATTTATTGGGACGTATCGGATAGGATCAGAAATCTTCAATTCAGGTATCTCGGCCGAAGCCATTTGGGTTTTAATACGAGAAATAACCACATCGCACCCTGGTTTTGATGGATAATTCAGTTTGGGAGAATATTCCAAGGGGCCATATGCTCTCGGTGTGTCGTCCTCACCAAACCATCCAAAGGTCTGCCCCTGGGCATTGGGGTGCAGTGTTTTAATAGTTGATTTCATGTCTGCTCTGAATGTTAATGTCGTTTCTACTAAATCAACATACGAATTGAATTGTAGTTCAAATGAGAGACAGTCTCTCAGTCGTTGGTCTACTTGTGAGGTGAGATCAATATCTTCAATATCAAACAGCAATTGAGAGGCTGCGAACCATGCTAATATATGTTTGGTCTCACCAAGGTCGTGCGCGGTTGCACAAAAGTCTGCTGCTTTATCAACTGCGTTTACCAGACCTTTTTGTATCAATTCATTAGCTGTCTTTTCTCCAGGCACCGCTTCCAACGATTCTGTAATATCGGTGCATAATAAATATTCAGCGTGTTTTCGCCACGCCTTCCACTCCAGTACCATCGAGATTGCCTCTGAAAGCACAAGATCATTTTCTTCTGCCGATTTAAGTTTTGGTTCAATCATAGACTCAAATACTTTCTGATACCACTCGATTACAGTTCCTCCAAGAGGATGATCAAACCCGATACAATTCTCCTCATTTTCTATAAATGCATTAACTAGTGCTTGCCCCATGGCACGCATGGTATTTGTTGGTGAGCGGTTAGCACCACCAGGAGCCGGTGTGCCTGCACCTCCACCAGAAAAATGGGTAATGGGAATACGAATCGTAGAGCCTGTGATCTCAGCCCAACTGAAAGCGACCTCATTTCCATTGCCTTCATAGGTCAGGCCAATCAAGTTGTCTCCCTCAACATCACCAGAGATATCTAACCAGGCAATACCGGGCAGTATCAGACCATCTGGTTCGAATTGGACTCCAGCAGTAAATTCTGTAAACATCGGGCTGGTTAGGCTGGCAATAGGTGTCATAGAAATCTCAGTCTCGGATACCAGGAATCCCTCCGGAACAGTGAACTTGTAATTCCAGCTGTCAGCTCCGGTAATTTCTATTGACCCGCCCTCAGGGCCAATGGTCTTGGAGGTTGAACCTGATGAATTGAGGGTAATTTCTGCTGAGGCCGGGTTGGGTTCCGGAAGAGAGAAGTTGCTTTCTGGAGACTGACATTTTAAGAACATTATAAGAAATACAGCAATTGTAATATTGCTAAAGATCTTTTTCTTGGGAGTTTTTTTCATCGCTTTACGATTTTAATTTATATTAATTTTAATGGTAATTCAGGCGATTTTTGTGCAGGAGAATAATCTGATTGCTGGAATATAATCAGCAATAAAATGATAATGGGTGTTTGATAACTCGATCTTAATATTTTGCCCATGTCATAATTTAGCTAATGATGGAATAGGATGAGGTTTTATAAAAGCGTCTATTTTTTCCTATATAAGTAACGGTATTGTCAACATCAAACATTACCTAGGTTTGGGCTTGAATTTGTGTGGTGAACAGAAGAAACGAAAAATAGAAAGAGAAACACTTTATTAACTTTTTCATGGTGGTGGTACATTTAGTTTTAAAAATGTTTTTTAGCGCAAATAATTATTACGCACAAAAAGATTAAGTCAAAGTATAAACAATAACAAATAAATTATTCAAATATTTTTATTATTCCAACTACAATTCCTAAAAATATACTCCCAATTAATTGATTGAAGGAATACTTTTTTTTTAAAAATGAGAATGTATAGATTCAGAAAGTAGTTGCCTTATTCCTTGATTTCCACCATTCATAAATGGATATATTCATAATCAATAGAAGCAACATGTAGATGCTATCTTCAATCGGAATGGTGAAAATCCGAATGGATAAATTCTCATTATTGTTATACCAGACAATTTCATTGGGAATAAAGCTGCCGGTCAGAATACCATTTACCAGTAAAAAAGGAATGAATGAAATAATATATCCAATATAAAATCGTCCCAAGTAATTTGGCTTTATTTTTATCACTATGAATAGCAAATACCCTGCAGTTAATAGAAAGGTTAATCCAGTATACCAGTTATCCAAGAATATAAGACCAAGTATGAATAATACTATTATCAAAATATATGTGATCGGATAGCCCATTTTCCCTAAAATGTCAGTTTTTACATAATAGTTCATCGCTTCATAAATAAACATGCATGCATAGGGCACAGTAATAAAAAACAGCCACTCTTCCAGAGGTAAATTTACGATGTTAATACCCGTAAGATAAGTGGGATTAAAACCCCAGACACCTATCTTGGTGAACGCAATATCCCAAATGATAAATACTAATCCGGTAATGGATATACCAAGTAACAATCCTTTCCAGCGAGAAATAAAACGTACCCGATGATCAAAGCTTTTCATTAAAGGAATTGAAATAGTGAAGATGTTGATAAGCAAATAATAGTATTTTTCCATTAAAAAACCGGAACGTTTATTTTATTCAGAACAGTAACTACTCATGCAGCAAAGATGTTTCATTTCTTTATTATTTTCATGGATAAATATATACAGGTTAAGAAAATATTGTGTTTAGTTTGATTTATCGTTTGCCAGATTATCGAATTTAATATTGGGAAACACAAATATACCGTTGCTTCAACTATGAGTGTATTTAATTGAGCCCAATATATGAACACTTTTTTGTTCACTTATGTACAATTTTAAAAATAATACATCCCGTATTGTACGATCCCTTCACTTTTTAGCGTTGGCACATTAATTGACTTCAAAAACAAATAGCTATACAGGTGATATCATAATTCCTTCCGAACCATGAAAAAAGTAAAATATTTCTTTTGGCTCTGTTCCGGGGCCAACCGGTCACTTCTTAAAAAATGTACCACCGAAGGATCTAAATATGCTGGAATCGGCGCGACCATCTTCTTCACAGGAATTTTTGCTGCCCTGGCTGGGGCATATGCTTTATTCACCGTGTTTGAGAATTACCTGGTTGCAAGCCTGTTTGGATTAATATGGGGATTGATGATATTTAATCTCGATCGGTATATCGTGTCGAGCATGAGAAAAGAAGGAAATGCAAGGAAGGAATTCTTTACAGCGTTACCGAGGATTATCCTGGCGATATTGATTTCGTTGGTCATCGCCAAGCCATTGGAAATGAAGATCTTTGAGAAAGAAATAAATTCTGAATTGGAATTGATGGAGCAAAAATCCTTTGCAGAAAAAGAAATTGAAATAAGACAGAGATATCAAAATGACCAGAAATTTCTGAATGAAGAAATTGGCATATATAAAGCAGAGATTGATGAAAAAACAATCAAAAGAGATGAACTGCGTGCTTTAGCCCAGCAGGAGGCTGATGGTACCGGAGGAAGTTTGCGAAGAAATGCTGGGCCTATCTACCAAATCAAAAAAGCAGATGCTGATCGCGTTGATGGGGAATTAAGTCAACTTATGGCAAAAAATAATGGCTTGATTAAGGCGAATCTGGAAAAACTAAAGACCATGGATAATGAAATTGCAAGTGAGCTCAACAATATTGAAAGAGATAGTTTAAATGGCCCGGCGGCGAGAATGGATGCATTGAGCCATATTACTTCTAAAAGTCACGCTGTCTGGTTAGCCAATTGGTTTATTATATTATTATTTATCGCTGTGGAGACAGCCCCGGTATTTGTTAAATTAATATCTCCCAGGGGCCCATATGATCATTTGCTTTTGATCGAAGAGAGAGGTGTGGAAAGTATGATGTATGAACACCTGGCCAAACAAAATGTGACTACCAAGAAAAGAACAAGAAATTACCCGGAATTAGAGAAAGAATATATAGATATCAAATTAAGTGCCAGCCTCAATAGAGGTTGAAATTCATTAAGGACCTAATTGCTAAATCTCAATTTATAATCATCCAGGGCCTTATTTACTATTTTCAGTGCTTCGTCTTTGCCTCCAAATTCCTCGACGACCGAAGTTTTGTGTTCCAGTTTTTTATAGTCTTCAAAAAAGTTCTTGATTTCTCGAAAGAAGTGATCAGGCAGTTCCGATACATCCTCGTAATGGATTACGCTCATGTCATTTTCGGCAACTGCAATTATTTTGTCGTCGGCCTCGCCCTGGTCCAACATGTGCATTACCCCGATAACTTTTGAAGGTACCATACAAAGTGGGACTACTTCAATTTGGGATAAGATCAGTATATCTAATGGATCTTTATCGTCGCAGTATGTTCGTGGGATAAAACCGTAATTATATGGATAATACATGGAGGAGTAAAGCACACGATCCAACCTTAACAATCCGCTTTTTTTATCCAGCTCGTATTTAGCTCTTTTGTTTTTAGGAATTTCAACTATGCCATTGACAAATTCAGGCACCTTTTCCCCCGGATCAATATCATGCCATGGATGCAACATTAAGTATCGATTTAATAATTTGAAGCGCAAACTTACTATTATTTATTGATTCTGCATGGTAAATCCGCTATTTATTATGCATTTTCAGCAGTTTTGATGAACTGATTTTATAGTACTAACAGGCCTATTCAGACCTCTTTAATTTTACTGGTAAAAAGGGTAGATTTTTTTGGTAATGGTAAAACTCAGGATATTATAATTCTAGCTTTGAAAAACCAGCGCTTATATCAGGTTGAAAATTGGATTTTTTATAATGGGAAAAATTAATAATCAAAAATTCAATCCATTTGCTGCAGGTTTTACTGCAGCAAATGGTGAACAGTTCATAAAATAAAAACAACAACTACCTATGTAACAGCATTGGATAATATTATATAATTCAGTGGCGTATTTAATTAAGGCATATATGCTAATCGCGCCAAAAATATATATGCTGATTTAGATAATATTGCTTATTGTTTAACCTGGTTTAAAGCTACTCCTTAATTCTGAGTTAAATTTGTGCAAATTTTGAAGGAATTCTGAGGTTTCTATTGATGATTAAAGCTTACTCTTAAAATGTGGCTTTCATTTTCAAACATGTAATTAATGGTAAAATTGTTAGCCTCGCATATTTTCTTTACAATAGCTAATCCAAGCCCAATTGTTTCTCCGCTTTGATTGTCTTTTTTGAATCGTTTGAAAAGGGTGTCGGAAGAGGTTCGCAGAGGTTTTCCTGAATTCGATATTTCCAAATATTGTTTATTGAGTGTTACTGATATGTGTCCATTTGGGATATTGTGTCTTATGGCATTCTGAAACAGATTTGTAATTAAGATTTGAATCAGAACAGGATCAGATTTAACGATAACTTGTTCATCCAACTTTTGTATAATAGAAATTTCTTTTAGTTCTAACAACTCCTGGAAATCAAAAATTGCGCTTTTAATTTTATCTGTAAGATCTTGTTCCTGAAAATCAGTGAATTCGTTATTTTCAATTTTGGTAAGTAATCCAAGCGACCTGCTCATTTTTGATAAATGATCTATGGCATCATAGGATGAGTTGATTAATTGTAATTGTTCCTCATCCAACTCCTTGGATTGCAGTAACAATTCGATTTTACCTTTAGCTACTGCCAGCGGGGTTTGCATTTCATGTGAGGCATTTTCAGAAAATTCTTTCAGCGTTTTGTATTCAACCTGACTTTTTTCAATCATATGAGCGAGTATATCATTTAACTCTTTGAATTCCCGTGTATTTGTCTTACCAAGTTTCAGCTGGTTAGTATCGTTAAGCCTGAAATTTTTAATGGCCTGGAGGGTAGTGTTAAATGGCCGGAATAACCAGGTAGACACTAAAAAACTGGATAACACCAGTACGGCCCCAAGGATGACAAACAATCGTGTTTGAGACTCGAATACACCAGTAAAAATATCATCGGATTCGACGATTACATCGAATATTTCAATTTTGTATGTTTTGCCATCGATTTTTCGTATTACAGATAATTTCCTGTGAGGCTCCAGGGCATCAATGCGTGGACTGGGATGGTCGGCCAATGTATCACCAAAGGCAAAATGTGTTTCAGGAAGTGAGTTATCAATTTCTTTAATACTCAGGTTATTCGATATGAATGAATAGGGGGATTCTCCATTTTCAATGGAATTTTGAAGACTCCACAATCGTGAGATCAAATAACGATCTGTTTCGCGCTGTACCTGCCGTTCGAATATATCAAATGTCATGATGCCACCAACACCGAAAACGATCATCGTAACGATCAGATAATACATGGTGGCCTTAAGCAATAATCTCATTTAACCAACGTATTGAATTTGTATCCCATTCCGTAAATGGTGTTAATATAATCACCTCCTCCGGCACTAAGAATCTTTTTTCTTAAATTTTTGATGTGTTGATAAACAAAATCAAATGAATCATAAAAATCAGCATGATCACCCCACAAATGTTCTGCGATGGATTGTTTTGTAATGACACGGTTTTGGTTAGCAATGAAATAAATCAATAGTTCATATTCTTTTTTTGTGAGTTCCAGTTGAGTTCCTGAAACAAATACCTCGGCGGCATCTGTGTTGATTTTAATTTCATTGCATTCAATAAACTTCTGGTTTTTGAAGTTTTTTCTTCGGTAAATAGCCTTAACCCTTGCATTAAGTTCGGAGAGGTGATAGGGCTTGGTAATGTAATCATCTGCTCCCAAATCAAGGCCGTCGAGTTTGTCTTCAAGTGAATTTTTTGCTGAGGCGATCAGTACACCCGCTTCTGACATTTCATTCTTTAAGGTCTTGAGTACATCGAGCCCATTTCCATCAGGAAGCATCAGGTCGAGAATAATTACATCATAGCTGTATGAGATTATTTTATCGATGGCCTGGTTATAGGTAAAAGCAGTTTCACAAATACTCCCCTCTTTTGAAAGATAACTTTCAATATTTTTTGACAATTCTATATTATCCTCTACAATAAGTACCTTCACTTCTTAAAAAGTCTCCTGTTTTTTATCAAATAATGCCATCCAGACAAAAAGTTAACCAAATTTATAAAGGTATTTTGAAGATATTTTGAAGATATTAATTATTACATGTTTTATATAAATTCATTTTTTACTGCTCGCTTTTATTTGTAATTTTTCTAATCATTATCAAAAGATGACCGTTATTTATTTATGAAGGGCCTTTTTAATCTGGTAATTATTCTCTTTTTATATGGGATCATTTCCTACGGAAATGCACAGAATATTGAAGTGTCCGGGAAGATCGTCGAAGCAGGAACAGGAGAGGCAATCCCTTTTGCCAATATTGCATTAAAGGAAATATATAAAGGTACAGCCAGCAATACCCTGGGAGAATTTTCCTTTAAAGTTGATAGCCTTCCTGTGGATTTGGTCATATCACACCTAAGCTATGAGCCATTGGAAATTGAAGTTTCAGAAAGTACACCATTGGTTATTGAAATGACTCCTGGAAAATTATTAATGGATGAATTGGTGATACAGGCAAAAGGGAATGATGAATATGCCTATAAATTGATTGAGGAAGCATATTATAAAATAATAGGAAAAGGGAACAACGAGAGATATGGGAAGGCATTTTACCGGCAAATATCAAAAAATGGTGATGAATACTCAGAACTTTATGAAATATTTTATGATACGAAATATTCCAATAATGGAGTTGAAGATTGGGCCATCCAGGAAGGAAGATATGCGCTAAAACTTTCTACAGTAGATTCATTCATTTATAATAAAAACTTCACCCTGATGGTGCGATTATTAACTATCGTTCAGCCCCACACCGAGGATCTGATTATGCCGGTAAGCCTGAAGGTCCGGGAACAGTTTTACCTGATCACTGACCAGATCATCTCAGTTAATAACAGGAAAGTTGCCCAGATCAGGTTTGAAAAAAAGGAAGAATTGCCCTACCCGGCTATGAAGGGGGAAATATGGATTGACACTGAATCTTATGAGGTACTTAAGCTGGATGGCACAATTGAAAATGATGACCTTAAATTTATTTCACTAAAGGGGAAAACAGGATCCTGGAAAAACTATAAGGTGTCCTGCGAAATTGCATTTAAACCCCTGGATGATGGCAACCTGGGATTGGATTATATACGCCTGGGTCAAAATTTTGATTATTACGTAAATGATGTTTTTGCCAATGCAGTGGAAACACGATCCTTTTTATCCTATTATGAATATTATACACCTCCAAAAAGGAAAAATTTAGGTGGGAGGTTGCTGCGATTTAACAGACGGGATTCAGATATGCTCGACAATATTGGATATAATCAACTTTTTTGGGATGAAAATATCATCGTGAAGCGTACCCCGATTGAAGCAGAGGTTATTGCCGATTTTGAAGAAGAAAGAGCCTTTGGTTCGATTTACCTCAACAACAAAGATCAGATTGTGCTCGAAGATTATAAAATGGATAATGATCCATTCATAATCTATGCAAAGCAACAACTTGAAAAATTTGATCTCCCCAGGAAAGGAGAGAAAGTATATATCCATCATGATAAACCATTATATGTTACAGGCGACAAAATATGGTTTAAGGCATACATAATAAATATGGCTTCAAATATACCAGTAAGTGATGATGGTGTGTTATACATTGATCTTGTTTCGCCTGAGGGTTTTTTAATGTATAGCAAACTGTTTAAATACCGGGAGGGGAAGAGTAATGGAAGTCTTGCAATACCTGAGAACTTGAATTCAGGAATATACAAACTTGAGGCATATACAGATAAAATGAAATATTATAATAAAACCCCTGTTTATACTGAAGACCTTGAAATTTTGAATGCAAATGATAATACTGGTATGTTAAGCCAAACTATTCAGTTTCCAGCAAATACCTTGAATTTTTATCCTGAAGGAGGGGCAATGATCGAAGGTATGCCTGCGCAGGTTGGTTTTATAGCCAAGAATATATTTGGAGGGCCACTGGATGTAAAAGGGAAAATAGGCGACCAGGAGGGGCAACAGATTATCAGCCTTAAAAGTGAATATAGTGGAATGGGTAGTATTTTTATGATGCCAAGGTCCGATATTCAATACACAACCAGCATCAGCTCAGATGTAATGGTCACTGGTGAATTCCCAGAAATTAGGAAGAGTGGTTATTCAATAATGGTTAATAATTTAAAACCAAATTCCATTGAGGTGTCAGTAAGGGGCGGGCCTAAATTGGAAGGAAAAAAATTTTATCTCCTGGTCATTTCAAATGGTGCCTTATTTGATCGTCGTATAGGAATATTAACACGTGGTCTTTACAAGGCAGAGTTGCCAAAATCGAATTTACCAAGTGGTATATCCCAGATATTATTATTTGATGAATTGGGGCAAATACATGCTAAAAGGTTAGTATATCTCAATCAACCAGAGACTGGATTGGCCAAATATTATTTTGCTAAAAAGGAATTTAAACGAGGGGAAAGAATTGATCTTGTCGTAGAGTTAAATGATGAAAGCGGGAAACCGTTGAAAAATGTTAATTTTTCAATATCAGTTTTGGATGCTGATAAAATTTCAAGAAATCCCAATCATCAAAATATCCAGAGCTATATCAATTTGGGATTCCTGTTAGATAATAAGTTAGAAAATCCAGGGGAATTATTTAACAGTTTTGATCGGGAGACATTGAAAAAGCTGGATTGGATCATGCTCAATCAAAAAACTGTATTGCCAGATATTGTGTCTTTTGATAGCATACCAATCACATCAGCCATTTCTTATGATACCCCTGGAAGCATCACATTATCCGGTATAGCATTGCTGAAAGAAAAGAAAACACCGCTGGTCAATGGATTTGTGACGATAGTGAGTACTTCTAATCCTGAACGATTATGCTGGTACGTTAAAACTGATGAAAAAGGCAGGTTCAATTTATGGCCTTTCGAAGTCAGGGATTCGCTTCAGGTGAAAGTAAAGGCAAATAATGATCAGGGAATACAGGTACCTGTTGATTTGGTTTTCAACAGATATTCGGGACCACCCGAAAAACAGGAAACCAGGCTCCGCGATATATCCAATACCGGGAATCAATATTGGGATCAATTTAATCAAGCTAATCAGGAATTAATGGGATATGATGTGAGTGATAAAATCATCATGGAGCAACCACTACCTCCGGAAAATGACCAAATGCTGGGGGAACCTTATCAGACAATTGAAATGGATACCAGATTCTTTGCATATGAAAATCTTTTTGAAGTATTAAAGGATAAATTTCCAGGTGTTACCCTTACAGAGAATGGAAATGCAGTAATGATTAGGTTGAGCGGAATGGATAAAATGCCACTTATTCTTGTTGATGGCTTTGTGCTTTTTGAGCAGGAAGCTGCGACTAATCAACAAAAAATAAATCATTTTGCGATTGAAAATAAAAGCATAAGGAATGCATTAGCGAACATAGAGCCGGAAAATATTGAGAAGATTGAGCTATTTAAACCTCAGATTAATAACAGTAATTATATTATGAATTCAGAGGGTGGTATTATTGCTATTTATACAAAACCAGGTAAAAGCCCGGATTCATTATTCAGGCAATTAACTGTTACATGGATCCCAGGAGTATCGCCTGTTGAGATTTTTCCCTCGATGGATGATACCAGTAATGACCAAAATGAAAATATACCGGACTTAAGAGCTACCCTGTATTGGAATCCGGATATCACGACCAACCGCAGAGGACGGGCGAAGATCGGATTTTACAATTCTGATGTGGCCAGGAATTTTCAGATGTGCATTGAAGGCATTACTGAAGACGGAATTCCAATATTTGATCTATATGAATTTGGCAGAAATGCTGGAAAAAATCAAGTGTACTGATGGCTTAAGGAACGTCTTATATTTTCTAGGATTAAGATCAATTATTGTTTACGCCAATTTGTAATGTTCACTTCCTTAATTGCCCTTAATATATCCCTTCTACTAATTTGACCTTTCAATTTTCCATTGTGATCTACCACCAGTAATCGTTTGTAGGTCGATTTAAGAAATTCATTTGCTGCATCAACAATATCAGCATCTATGCTTATGGTCTTATATACATTAGTCATGTAAGATGCTACCTGTTTTTTGCGAATCGGAGCATTATGATACACGCTGTCAACGATCGTATGTAGACAATCTTTGTCATCAATTACGCCAATGATTTCATCTCTTTCATTTAATACCGGTGCCCCGGATATGCGCTTTTCAAGCAAGGTATCGATCACCTCTGTAATTTCTGTATCGGCATTAAAAGTAATGAGTTCTTTAGCCATGTATTTTGTAATGGATTCGTAACCCTTGATATCGCCAGCATCTTTTTTCTTTTCGAAGTTTGGCTTAAAGTTCATGATCTTCCAAGTTTAGTATCGTTCTGAATTTTGTAATTTCGTTATAAAATATAGCATTTATTTGGCTGAAAAACAATAATTCATGCTACAAGCCACATAAAAGAAAAATGGATTTCAAGCTTTGTGGTTCAGAAGGTCAATTTCAGTTTCAATTCTGGTCATTATTTATAGGTCTGGAATTATGATTAAAAATCAATAAAATAAATAAGCATGAATCAAGAATTACGCAATTGTCTACGTTGAAAACCATATCTGATATAATTGAAGAAAGGTTTATATCAAGCAGTCTTTATTATTTGAAATTTTCAGCAACGTTTTCCTTTCACTGAATTAAATAATACCTGGTTTAACCAGTACTTTACCAGCTGTCATATTGGACAAATACTGCGTAATGCCATCCATAGTTTCTGTAAGTGAAACACGCTTTTGGATGGTAGTTTTATGCTTTTCAGAAAAGTATTTTTGGATTTTGTTGAATGTAAATAGCAATTTCACCATGGATTGATGCGTGATCCATTCAGATACCCAAAAACCAGTCACTTTTTTCTTTTCGAAAATTAATTTGCCAGGATGGGCCGATGAAGGTTGTTCTGAAAGGCCTCCATAGACCATCACTTCTCCCCCTGGTGGCAAGGCTTCAACAAGATCAAATGTCATTTGACCGGCGATGGCATCGAAGGCCAGGCCAACTTTTATTTCTTCAAAAATAGTTTTCATGGATTTCCCAAAGTCCGGTGATGAACTGCTTATCACATATTTGGCGCCCTGATCTTTTAGCAATTTAACTTGCTCCTCACGTCGCACAATATTTACAATGGGTAGATTATTATCAATGCATAATCGATTCAGCATCTGACCCAGGGCACTTGCTGCTGCTGTATTTGCTATGGCTTTATGTCTACCTTTTTTTGCAATATCAAGCATCGCCATCACAGAAAGGGGATTTACCATCAACATCGATCCCTGTTCCAGGTCAATACCTTTTTTTAAAGGAATGACCATTCTGTTTTTGGTAACCATGTATTCTGCCCAGGTCCCGTTACCATCCGTAGGAGCAAAGCAGGCCACAGATTTGCCCAATAAACGCTTTGACATAAAATCATTGCCGGTAGCTACCACCCTACCGCTGGCTTCAAAACCGGGGATAACAGGTAATGACTTCTTGGTCGAATATAAGCCCCTGATAAAACTATAGTCTGACGGATTTATTGGTGAACTGTCGATTTTTACCAGCACTTCACCATTTTTAGGCTCAGGAACCTGCACCTCTCGGACTTTTGGATTACCATCCAATTTTTCCAGTACCAGTGCATTCATTTTTTCTGGAAGATCAATATCTCGGAGTTTTTTCATTTTCAGTTGTCTATATATTGAACTCTTTTGTTGACAGTGAATGACTTTTTAAAAGGGATAAAGCTTATGATCAATGTCTTTCGGATTACAATTTGCACAAATAATTCTTAAATCAAATAGTAAAATATGTTGAAAATAGTTAAACCTTTTTGAAAACAAATTGTCCATTAATGGCATAGTTTGTGTTTTGTGACGTTGAGTATATATCTCTTTAATTTAATCACTATGAAAGTAAGCAGGTTCTTGTTATTTGTATCTATTTTAATGTTGATCGTTAGTATTTCCTGTTCGACGGATCAGGATATAATCCCTGATTCAAATCAGAACATCACGTTACCAAAAATTGGGGATGATGCCGAAAGTATTCCCCAATGGATATATGAGGAAATGTCATTCTTTTATTATTGGAACGAGGAATTGCCGGAAAGTGAACCTATTGGAGACGAAGATCCCAGAAATTATTTTTATAGTCTGTTAAATTCCAACGATTATTTTTCCTTCATCACTGATGACGCTGAATCAATCAAAGAAGAAAACTCAGGAACAATCATGGCCGGAGGTTTTTCTACAACTTTTGGTGTATTTACGAACTCAGATAATCTTTTTGCCATCGTACAGTATGTTTATTCTGGCTCACCGGCAGATAAAGCCGGTCTGAAAAGGGGAGATATCATCTTGCAGGTCAATGGAGATGACTTGAATCTTTCTAACTTATATCAGCTTGATTCGGATGACTTATCTTCAGTTACCCTTGGTGAATATAATGGCAGCTCAATAAGCATGACGGATGATATTATTACGTTAAGTACAGGGAGTATTGAGCTCAATCCTGTGATACACTATGAAGTCAAAGAAATAGACGACTTCAAAGTTGGCTATCTTGTGTATGTTGATTTTATTTTAGGTGATGATGATAAATGGCTTAATAGCCTTCTAGATGCGCTTGATTATATGAAATCTGAAGGAATATCTGAATTTGTGCTGGACCTGAGGTACAATCCGGGGGGAAGAGTAAAAGCAGCAGAATATTTAGCAAGTGCATTGGCCCCTGCAAGTGTTGTTGCCAATGAGGAGGTATTAGCTACTTATGAATATAATGATAATTTACAGGAATTTTTTTCCTCTCGAAATGGAATGGAGGCCTCATATTTTGAATCCAGATTCACACCAAATGAACATAATCTAAACCTCGATGAAATATATATTCTTACCACAGGAAATACCGCGTCGGCAAGTGAATTGGTGATCAATTCTTTAAAACCTTATATGAAGGTAACTATGATCGGAGAACCTACTTTTGGTAAGTTTTATGGTGCCTATTTGCTTTATGATGAAAATGATCCACCAAAACACGATTGGGCAATTACCCCGGTAGCTTTTAAATATGCTAACGCTAGCGGAGAAACGGATTTTATTAATGGATTGATTCCGGACATCTATCTGGAAGATAACCTGCTGGAAGCAAGAGCATTTGGAGATGAATCAGATCCGATGCTATCTGCAGCAATAAACCTGATTAAGGGGGAAGTAATTTCAAATGGAAGGATTTCTTCAGACAGGCCATATGAACCTGTATATGATTTACAGAAAATCAATAGAAAGAACGCACTCTTTTTTCTCCCGAGGCTTGATCAAGTTCCTGACAATTGGTAATCATCTACCTTAGGAATGTTTTTTCAATAGTTGCATTACCTTTTCATAGTCATTGGGATTATTGGCATTTAGCAGAAAATGGGGATCGCTTGGATGCAATATTTCACTATTTGAATTGATCAATGCTTTTCTCGGGCAAGAATATCCCAATGACAAAAAATGCAGCAGTTGTGGATACGCTTTTGGCTCCCAAATGGTGATCAGCGGATCAGGAAATTTTGTTTCCTCATTATAAAAAGCTGTAGCTATTTTTGACTCATTTCTCCCATGGATTAATTCGGTAATTACTTTTTTATCAATCAACGGTATATCACAGGCAATGACTATCCACGCGTGATTAGGATACTCCCTGAATGCACTGAGTATTGCCCCAAATGGCCCTAAGTCCGAAATGCTATCCGGAATCACGTTGAACTTATCATCAAATTCATTGACCTGATCAGGCCGGCAGGACATGAATGTTTGTTCGGTGAACTTTTCGAGCAGCTTATACACATATTCGCGCTGGGGGATGCCATGGTAATCGATCATCCCTTTATCCTGACCCATACGCTCACTTTTTCCACCTGCAAGTACTAATCCGTTCAATTTCGGGATATGTAGTATAAGCAATTCTCTGATCAATGTGACCACTTTATCAATTTGATCAATGGTAAATAACGGTCTGTTTTCAAGTGCTTTGCCAAGATGTTTTACAAGAAATTCGGGCAACGGTTGATGATCGTTATTGCTGATAATGGCAATTGGTTTTTTTATTTTGTCCAGCTTTTTTTCAAGTGGCTTTCGATCGTCGACAACAACGATCTGCATATCCGACTCAAAATGATTGCCATTTACCAAAACCAGGTCATATTCATTGAATAATTTATTTCGTTCGTAGGTGTTAAAGGATCCTTCAAAATCAATCCGGTGGAATCTAATTTTATCTGTATAGATGAAATTAGCGCCTGATTTGATGTGAGTTGGTATATCTTCTTCCTCAGTTTTATGATCAGCATCCACATAGGCAATTTTAAAGTCCTTTAATGCTTCAATCAGGTGTTGTGCTATTTTTTTTATTTCCCCGCATGGGGTGCCCATGATCGCAATTTCAATTCTGCCAAAGTTCCCAAAATTTGCTTTTACAGACTTTCCGTGTTTTCTATGTCCTTTTAAAGTCACTTTTTCCACCCGTTTTAGAGAGTAATTTTATTTCTTTAATGATAATGTCGTGTGACATGCCTTTGCACATGTCATAAACGGTTAAGGCTGCGACGGATGCTGCAGTTAACGCCTCCATTTCTACCCCAGTTTTGGAGTTAATGCTGGCCTCAGTAGTGATGATCAATTCATTATTATTCCCAATATTTATATCCACACTACAATTATCCAATGCGAGTGGATGACAAAGTGGTATTAATTCACTGGTTTTTTTTGCTCCCATAATCCCCGCTAAGATCGCTGTCTGGAATACGCCACCTTTCTTTGTTTCAACATCCTGTCCGTTAAAATGTTTCATCACTTCGCCAGGTAGAGATACAATAGCCTGGGCTTTTGCAATTCGTGTGGTAGGTGTCTTATGACCAACATCTACCATTTTGGCCTTACCTTTTTTATCCAAATGGCTGAATTCTCCCATGGTGAAAATTTTTTATGCATCGATAATTAGCTTATTTTGACCAATAATGCAAATGAGAAATGATGGATGTAGCAGAAGCCATAAAAATTATTGATGACTCGTTGTTAAAATTACCAAAAGTAAAGGTCCCTTTGGAAAAAGCTCTGGGGCGTGTATTGCGTCAGCAGGTTATCGCAGATGTGGATTTCCCTCCCTTTGATCGGGTTATGATGGATGGAATTGCCATTAACTATCAGGATTTTCAAGCTGGAATTATATCATTTAAAATAAATGGGATCCAGGCTGCCGGGGCTCCGCAGATGCAACTCGAAAAAAAAGGCGAGTGTATCGAAGTGATGACAGGTGCTAGTGCTCCGCACGGTTCGGATGCAGTAATTCCTTACGAAGAAGTAGAAATTGATGCTAAAAATAAGCTAGCTACGATCCGGACAGATCAATTCAAATCAGGCAAAAATATTCACGTGAAAGGTACGGATAAGAAAAAAGGGGAAATCCTTATTTTTGAGGGCACATTAATGGAACCACCAGAAATTGCAGTTGCTGCTTCCGTTGGCTTAAGTGAACTTTTTGTTACGAAAAATCCATCTGTAGCCATTATCTCCACTGGAAATGAATTAGTGGAAATTCATGAAAAACCTTTACCACATCAAATACGAAGATCCAATGTGTATGCTATTGCTGCAGAATTACAGCAAGTTGGAATTAAATCTGATCTGTACCATTTTAATGATGAGAAAGACAAACTGATTATTGAATTGGGAAAAGTTGTAGAAAACCATGACCTGGTTATCATGAGCGGAGGAGTATCCAAAGGTAAATTTGACTTCGTCCCTGAAACTCTTGAAAATTTGGGTGTAAAAAAGCTATTTCACAGGATTAAACAAAAACCCGGCAAACCTTTCTGGTTTGGAACAAAAGGATTGAATAAAGTCGTTTTTGCTTTTCCCGGAAATCCGGTATCCACCTTCCTTTGTTTTCATAAATATTTAATGCCGTGGTTAAAAAAGTCTTTGGGTATACAATCAGTGGCTTCAAAACAAGCAATCTTGGCAGAGGATTTTGTGATCAGGACAAATCTCACGTATTTTTTACAGGTGGAAACAAAAATTAATGAAAAAGGGCAGGTATTGGCCTATCCGAAAATAGGGCAGGGATCAGGTGACCATGCGAACCTATTGCATAGTGATGCTTTTTTGGAAATGCCGGCAGATAGGTTTGAATTTAAAAAAGGAGAGGTATTTAATTTGATTCCTTTTAGAAATAGATAACTTTTATTCCTATTTTCATTCGGATTTTTTCTGAACTATATTTTCAATATATGAATGTAAGAGCAAGATTTTTAGGAGCTGCAGGATCGGTAACAGGATCACGGCATTATTTGGAAATTGACGATTTTAAGCTATTAATTGATTGCGGATTATTTCAGGGTCTAAAAGAACTGCGACTCCTGAACTGGGATCAATTCCCTGTCGATCCCACACAAATTGATGCTATTGTGATTACCCATGCCCATATAGACCATACCGGATATTTACCAAAATTGGTTAAAGAAGGATATGAAGGCCCTATTTATTGTACTGAAGCCACCATGGAATTGATGAAGATCATGCTTTTGGATGCAGCCAAGTTACAGGAAGAAGAAGCCAGGTGGGCGAAGAAAAAAGGATATTCCAAACACCCGGATCCGCAGGCGCTGTATACCACCGAAGATGCAGAAAGAGTTTTTCCATTAATAAGAACAACAGCATATGATGGCGAATTGAATATTCATCCTAAAGTAGCGGTGAAATTCAGAAATGCCGGTCATATCCTTGGCGCGGCATCGGTTGAATTGACCGTTCAGGGCGATGAGCAGACAAAGAAGATCATTTTTAGCGGGGACCTTGGCAGGAGTGAGGATCCAATGCTTTATCCACCGGAACCAGTTACGGGAGCCGATATTCTGTTTATTGAATCCACGTATGGTGACCGTGAGAATCCCATCAATCATCCTATGGAGGAATTTTCCCGCATTATTAACCTGGCAATAAAAGAGCGACAAGGATGTCTGCTCATCCCTGCGTTTTCAGTAGGACGTACACAACTCCTCATGTACTACATGAAAACGCTCATTGAAACGGAGGCAATCCCCGATATTCCAGTTTATGTAGATAGCCCAATGGCAATCAGTGTTACCCAAATTCATAAGGATTTTTTTGATTATCATAAGCTGGATGATTTTGACCTTGCCAATCATCATTCTGTATTTGATTTTAAAAACATCCAGTATCGCCGAAGCCAGGAAGAATCAATCCAGCTCAATTATATTAAAAAGGACGCAATCATCATTTCTGCCAGTGGGATGTGTACCGGAGGCAGGATCATCCACCATTTGTACAATCGACTTCAAAATGAAAATGATACCGTGCTTTTTGTAGGCTATCAGGCTGAAGGTACACGTGGCCGACGAATTCTTGACGGGGAAGAAAAAGTAAAAATGTTTGGGTATGAAATCCCCGTGTTATGTCATATCGAAAAAATAGAAGGTTTATCTGCTCATGCTGACCGGACTGAACTATTAACCTGGTTAAAGCAATTCAATGGACATCCTAAACAAACATTTGTAGTTCATGGTGAACCAAACACCTCCAAATCATTTGCTGCTACGATAAGCCAGGATTTCGGCTGGAACGTTATGGCACCACAATACAAAGAGACGGTTGAATTATTCAGAGGAATCTGATTTGAAAGATTTATTTTTACCTTTCAGCTCATTTTGAGTGGTATACACGGTCAGGTTACCTAAAAATGTAATATTAATTACCAGGTTAAGGTTACCTTTATATAATTATATCCATAAATAGTTGCATTAAATGTATAAATATTATTATATTTATATTTTATGGAATTATAGTGAGAATAATTAGAAAAGATCACTAAAATCAGAGGACTATGGAAAGTGAAATGGTAAATCAAACATTTGAAAAAACTGAATTCTCAGAATTCAGAAATTTTTTTCTCAAGTATCTGAATGGCTGCTCATCTTTTGATGAGGCATTTCTACGTGCTGCCAATACGTACAGGAAGCTATTTAATAAAGTGCCGTATCAAAATTGCCAGTCATTTCTTTCTGATTTCTATAAATCCCAATACGAAGTTTAAACGTATAGGGGTTGTTTTAACCACAATCTAACATATTGTTGAAATAATTCAACATAAGGGAATATTTTCATACCATCTATAAATAGAGAAAAGATTAAAAGAATTTAGAACTAATTATAGTTATCATGAAAAATGAAACATACCGGCCAATTATGGACAGGACCGAATTAGGAGAGTTCGCTAATTTCTATGTAAAGTACTTAAAAGGAAGTGCTACACAAAACGAAGCATTCATAAGGGCAAAATGTACCTATAGAAAGCTTTTTAAAAAAATACCTTTTAATAATTTTCAATCTTTCCTGGTAGAATTCAAAAATTTACAGCATTTCAATTAAGAGTGAAAATTAGCTCTTACTAATTAAAGCTCACCATTATAATACAGTCTTAATGATCGATTATTATCGATTTGGTGGCTCCTAAATAAGATATCAGAAAACAGGTAATTATTATTTATCTCTGGAGATAGCCTGCAACTTCTGAGCTACTTGTTCTGCCTGTATTGCATTCGTTGTATATGCTTTGATATCTCCTTTCTTCTGTATCTGCAAACCTGTTTTAACTAGCTTTAGGTATTCATCCTTCAATTCCCTCATCTGAGTCTCCTTAGATTGTGTCATAGCTTAATGTTTTATGTCAGAAACTAAATGAATTGTTGAATTGTTTTCAAATTTATTCACATAATATGAACGCATAAATGAAGAAATTCGCATGGATCATGTCGAATAAAAGCATCACAATTCACGTTAAAACAAGATACTGGTCAGGTAAATTTATTGGCCATACCATTCGTTAACATATTGTTTTACGCGTGATTTAATATTTTCGGAAGAATATGATTTTTTTAAGTGACTTTTTAACGCTTCTGACGCCGTATCCATCACATATTCACTCAGGTCCTCATTTTTATCTTCCGTGTATATTTTGGCCAAAAGGGTTTTATGCATTAATTCTTTTTCCCTGCTAAAAACTGTTTGCCTTTCTTTGATTTTCTTTGATAGATTAAAAATTTGTTGGTTTGTATCTATACTTATTTGCTGCTTCCCTTCTGGTAAGCTGGCCTGGATCAGGTTTTTCACATGTAAGATGCCAGCCCCGTAAACGTTGGTGTCGACCTCACCGTTAAATGGCTGGGATGTATAGGTTAATAGTTTTCGCAATGTTTCTGTGAGTTCAGCTCCGGGATACCTGGTGCGTAACTTATCTACACCGTGGTGCAACATCCATAGTGAAGCTGCGCAGGCTGTCAGCGGTACGGAAAAACTTGATCCTTCACTCCATTTATAGGCGTGGTATTCGCGTTTTCGTCTAAAGAATAATAGGAACCGTTTCGTCTTGGTATAAGGAAACGGGATAAGTATCTGAAAGCCCGGGGCACACAAATCAACCTCCTTACCACCATGGGTTAATTTCCAGGGCACTTTATCTACCGTTGACGCTGCTGTAGCAATGGTTTCCGGGTATTTGGCCGGATAGGTGAACACGCGTTTAAAACTGCGGATATGTGAGCCTGGGGCGGCAACGATGACAATGCCTTTATTCACGGCTTCCTGCACGGCCAGGCGATGGGATCGTTTGGCGATCAGGGAGGCATGACTCATGGATACGATCGGGATATCCCCACGATCTATGATCATGTCCAGTGCTTTAGCCATTTTATTTGTAAATGAAATAATACTTCTGGATATACGGTAGGGGATTAAATCGATGTTTGGAAACACACCGTTTACCCGATCCTCCATGACCAGGTCGTCTTCAGGTTCAGGATCGCGTAATGAAATACGCGCTTTTGTTCCAATCATGACTCCAGCGCATGATGTACCATGACCACCCCAGAAAATTGGAAAAGGCCGTGTGCTATTCAGTTTATCCTTTGGGTCTTTCGGATTTTCTTTCTCCAGAAAATTATGCCCTTCCCTGATATTGAAGTTTTTTACTTCAGGATGACGCGTATAGCCGGTATCCAGTTGGGCCACTTTTATTCGGTTGGTCCCATCGAAATGACCATGCCCTGTTTTGGCTTCATTGATCGCCAGGGCAATGGCTTCAGGGAAAAATATATCGTGATGGTACCAGTCTGGTGGAGGGTAGGCGGTACCCAGACTGTTAAGCTGTTTATTCTCTGTAAAGAATTGATTGCTAATGAGTGCTTCTTCATTTTCATGATGGATATCCGGATCGACATCAATAACTCCCGGAACCTGCATCAGCTGGTCCGTAATCCTCCACGTATCTGTATCCGAGACATTTCCGGTTTCAATTTCGATGAAATTCCCAAAGCGTGGGTAATCTTTTTCCTGTATATAATTGATTGTGTTGAATTCCTTCTCAATTTCTTTTCTTGCCTGATCACAGGCGGCAAGATCAGTATCCAGTAGTATTTCGAGTCGCATAATGGTATGGTTGATTAAGACAAGTTAATAATTTCACCTGATTTCAACACAACGAAAGACCACATACCATAAAATAGTGTAAAAAAAGTTATTCAAAAAACCAACTATTCTTTATCTGGAAGTAACTTCTTTTTAATAACTCATTCATTTATGTGATAGGTTTTTAGCAGATCTAAGGATATGGTTCAAATAAATATTAAATAAAACATATTTGTTTAGGGTAAAGTAAATAACATAACTTATTAGAAATTTTTCAAAAATCTTAATAAAGACAAATAAAATTATTTAAAATATTACTTGACTAATAATAAATATTTCGTTTATCTTAACTATAGAATATTTGCTATCATTTTTTGACTATGAGGAGCACGCCAGCGTAAATATTCAAAATACCTCACCTATCTTATTGGTTGAAAACAGCTTCTATTTGTATTTTTGAAGCATTATAATCTGTTTTCAAATTTCGGAGGTTACATGTATGAGCGATTTGTGTGAACGCAATTTCGGTTGTGATGGAATAATTATGTGTAAAAAATTGAGTATATAACATATTTATTAAATATATAAAAGCAAAACAAAGAATAAATCTGAACCTTAGTTCAGAGATTTTTGAATTAAAATATTTATATGAAGTATTTATACCTCGTCATTTTTTTAGCTACTTTTTTTGTGGCGGAATCCTACGCTCAAAAACCAGAGTTTGGCCTTAAAGCTGGTTTAAATCTTGCAAATTTGAGTGGCGTATCCAGTGGTGTTGATGCCAAAATAAAACCAGGCGTAAATCTTGGAGTATATGGTCACATACCCATTACTAATCAAATCTATTACTTTCCAGAATTAGTCTTTTCTTCCCTAGGTTCAAAATATAGCTATTTCCAATCTGCCAGTTCCACTGCAGTTGTTGGCAATACAACACTAAATCTGAATTACCTGAATCTATTGCCCCTTTCAGTAAAATTATATGTTTCGAAATCTAAAGCTTTAAATCTTATTGCCAGACCACAGCTCGGAATATTAGTGTCTGCCAAAGCTGAAGGTGAGATTTATGGTGATCCTGTAAATGAAGATATAAAGGAAGAGATGAATGTCATGGATATCGGGCTGATGATAGGATTGGGATATGATACTTCATTTGGTTTAAATATTGGTGGCAAATACCAGCATGGGCTTAGTAATATCGATAAAAATAAAACAGATATATGGGGAAACGAACTGCCGCCATTAACGAACAGAGTAATACAGTTTTATTTAGGATATGCTTTTTAAGACCTTCAAACATAGCATTTGAAGAATTTACACATGTTATTCAATAAAAAAGAAAGTATATTAATATAAAGCACTTATACATTTTTATCTTTTTAATCGTCAGCTTTTCAATTTCGTCATACGGGCAGAAAGCACATATAGGTCTAAAAGCGGGAATGAATCTGGCAGATCTTAGCGGTACCGTAAATGTAGATACAAAATCAAAACCAGGCATGGTGATAGGAGCATATCTGCAAGCTCCATTTACAGATCGTACATTCTTTCACCCGGAAATTCAGTATTCTGCCCGTGGCTCGCAATACGAGCGACCCAGAAGAGTGGATAATACCTATATCACTGAGGAAACGAAGGTGAAGCTGAATTATCTGAATATCGTACCACTGTGTGTAAAGGTATATTTCAGCGAAGTCCCTGCGAAGCAGGGGCTCTCCCCCGGTTATCAGGCACCAGAGGGCGCCCAGTGAAACCGCTTCGTC
>Ga0209536_100000562_pt1 | contig 60086 bp, 57 predicted proteins | sample DeeMarSeWOR28_12_FD_187461 | JGI IMG/M metagenome (GOLD analysis project Ga0209536, IMG submission 187461) | Marine sediment microbial communities from White Oak River estuary, North Carolina - WOR-2-8_12 (SPAdes) (version 2) | ecosystem: Environmental > Aquatic > Marine > Intertidal zone >...
AAGAGACACAAAAAAGAAAGTGCTTGTTTTTTTTGAAATTGATGTTATAATCTTTTTTATTGTTGTGTAGTCACTGTTTGTAGTTCGTAAATTACGGGAATGTTAGCCGCACAATCCCCAGAAAGAGGGCGTGCGGTTTTTTTTGTATGAACACAAGGGCTACCAGCCGGTTTATATTTTTATACACCGGCATTATTAAATAAAGCGGTTCCAAGGGAGCCGCGCACAGTAAGGAGTAGTTTAAAATGGTAGAAGGTACAGTAAAATGGTTTAATGATTCAAAGGGTTTTGGTTTTATCGAGCAGGATGGTGGCAAAGACGTATTCGTTCACCACACCGCAATTAAGGCCGAAGGCTTCAAATCCCTCCAGGAGGGCGCTCGGGTACAATTCGAGGTTGTTGACGGTCCTAAAGGCCCGGCAGCCGAAGATGTAGTCCAGCTGTAAAATCACTTTTCGACCATAACAAGACCCCCGCATTTTGCGGGGGTTTTTTTTTGCCCAGTATTCTTTATGCCGCCCCGTACTCGTCTTTTAGTCTGTTTTCGTTAACCGGGCGCTGGTTGCCGGAAAAAGGGAGAGATCCGTGTGGGGCAGAAAAAGAGAGGCAATGTACTGGTCTTTGAAATCCGTTACCTCGGAAAGCTCAAAACTGGTCATCTTACGGACCACTTGCACAACGTCCCGCCGGATATGGTTGCTCATCTCGCTCATCCAGCTGCCCAGCAGGGAGCCGTTCCCTACATAGAGGATCTTTTCCGGAGCGATTTCGGGCAGCAGGCCGACGGTCATGGCACTGTCCAGGTCTATGTAGCTGCCGAAGGCACCGGCCAGGATAATCTGTTCCAGGTCGGTGACCTGCAGGCCCACGCCCTCGACAAGGGTCTTGCATCCGGCATAAATGGCGCCTTTGGCCCTGGTAAAGTTCTCGATATCCACCTCGTTGATAACAATATCCGAATCACCGCCTGCTTCCTCTTTCCAGGTCAGGACATATTCGTAACCGCTTTGGCCTTCGCGGATGCGCGGGGTTTCCAGCTTGCGGTTGAACTTGCCGCGCCGGTCTATGGCCCCGTATTCAAACAGGGTGGCAATGACGACCAGCAGGCCGGAGCCGCAGATGCCGATGGGCGGTTTATGGCCGATGGTGATATTCATAGGCTCATAGGTGGCCGGATTGAGGCTGAAGTCTTCAATGGCTCCGGCAGCTGCCCGCATACCATGGGTAATGCCGCCCCCTTCAAAGGCCGGTCCTGCGGAACAGGCAGCACAGACCAGCCAGTCGCGATTGCCGATAACGATTTCGGCATTTGTGCCGATATCCACATACAGGGTGAGCTTTTCGGTGCGATACATTCCCGAGCCCATGACGCCGGCGACAATATCCCCGCCCACATAACTTGAAATTGACGGATATACCAGGGCTACTGCCCGGAGTGGTAACTCAAGACCAACATCCCTGGCCCTGATGGGCGGGAAAAATGTTGAAACAGGTACATAGGGGGCCCGCCGTATGTTATGGGGCTCCAGGCTGAGCAGCAGGTGCGTCATGGTGGTGTTGCCGGACAGGGTAATTGAAAATATCTCGTTCCGCCTGATATCGGTTTTTAAAAGCAATTTTGTGATAAGGCCGTTGATCGTATTGATTACCAGTTCATGCATCAGCTGCAGGCCTTTTGGCTTTTCAGCATGAATAATCCTTGAGATGACATCTTCGCCGTAACTTATCTGGGCATTGTAATCAGATTTTCTTGACAGCAGCTTGCCGGTCTGGTGGTCGATCAGTATGCCGTGGACCGTTGTTGTGCCGATATCAAAGGCCAGGCCGTAGTTCCTGTGGGATACGTCTCCGGGCTCTATGTTGACAATGTGGGTCTTGCCGTCCTTGCTGACCGCCCTGCTCAGGGTAACCGTTACCACAAAGTCATTTTCGCGCAGGGCAGAGCGCATCTTTTTAAGCAAGGGCAGGGTGGTGATCATGCCCCGCTCGTCATATTCCTTTTTCAGACCCTGGATGATGCGGCCGGCATCGGCCTTATTGTCTTCCTGCGTCGGCTCGGGCAGGTGGAGCACCCTTTTTTCAATGGGCGGCGCAAAGACACCTTCCTTCTTCAAGGCGTCAATATTGAAAACGTGCATGCGGGCCTGGTGCCTGATCGGCACCTCGGTTGACATGGAGCCGGCGCCCAGCTCAGACTCGGCCGTCACCCTGATTGTGGCATTGGTCTCAACTGTGGCTAAACAGGCCTGGCGGTAGCCTTCTTTATATTCGGCATCCGTCAGTTTTTCGCTCTTGCCGCCCTCCAGGGTGCCGCTTTCTAGGATAACCCGGCACTTGCCGCACACGCCGCTGCCGCCACACGAGGCATTGATATGTACACCTGCCAGATGGGCAGCCTTGATCAGGGAAATACCGGCTGCCACGTCCACCTTGCGGCCGCTCGGCATGAATGTAATCTGGTACATTTTGTTGTTATTTTCGCCGTCCATATCTCAGTTGCCCGTCAATAGTGAGTCTTTTTCTCAATCCTTGATCGTGAACAAAAAATCCTCATTTCCGGCCAGACCCTCCTCAGATCCCCAGGGCATCGGCAGCCCTGTCGAAATCTTCTGTCTTTACATGAATGACGTAGCCAAAGGCTCCCCTGCCGTCTGTTACCCCGCTGGCCGATTCTACGTTGACGTCTGCTTCAAATATTCTCAGATGGATATCAGCCAGGGCGCCAAGTCTGTCGTCGCACTGGACGAGAAGGGCAGGATAGGGGCCTTCCAGAAAAAGACCTGCACGATATGCCTCGTTTTTCAAAAATTTTGGATTTTCTGGATACACAGTCAGCTGCGTATCGGTTGGACTTACCGGTATGGCAGTGAACGCCAGAAGGTTGATCCGCAGGAGAGCCAGCTGCGAGAGGAATTTGTATGCCTCGCCAGGGCGGTCTATAATGGTTGTCTTAAAATATTCTACCTTCGAAATATTGCATGCCATGTCTCCACCCCCTGCCGGTGCTTTATTTGACCAAAGCCTGTAGTCCCCCTGCCATCGCCATGAACAGTATAATAAAACCCATTATAGCAGGGCGGCAGGGCATTTCAACAGAAGATCTTGCATAATGCAGAATTAAGAATGTGGATTGGAAAGAGAAAGGGGGCAGGAGGAAAGGACTGAAGGATGAGGACGGAGGACTTCAATGGTAAAAGTGAGGCGTGAAGAGCGAGAAGTAAGAGGAGGGATCAAAGTGTACGCGGGAAAAAACCGAATGTTTTATGGGGTGCAGCGTTTTCTATAGAAATGCAAAGAGGTGAGCAATGCTGCAAAAAAAGCAACAGATACCAGCAGAAACGCAAGGGGATCGGCAATGAGCAGGACAACCGGTGTTAAGATGAACCGTGATGCCGCCTTAAGCGGTTCGTTTTTCCGTATAAGATCTGCAAGGGGCGGCGAATACCTGTAATAGAGTGCAACAAGCATTTTGCCGGCAGGGTTTGTCAGCAGGTGGTTGTCCCTGAACCGTTTTAAAACCTCAACCTCGGGGGCAAGGTAGCTTCCGTAGGCTGCCGTGGCGATGAAGCATCCGCCGCCACCTGAGGATGCAGTGGAAATTGCACCCGATAAAGTTGAACTGTTTGCCACATTTGAATAAGCGGAGTTGCCGGTTGTGTTTGTGGCGCGGATCCTGTAGTAATATATTGCAGAGGCGGCAAGATCCGTGTCTGTGTATGATGTAACGTCCTGGCCGACAAGGGTTATCTGGGAATATGTTCCCTCATCTCCGGTCTTTCTTTCAATCCTAAAGCCGGTCTCGTTCAAAGAGTTGTCTCTCCATGACAGGTTTATGCTGGAGCTGGAAGCTGGTGTGGCTGACAGGTTGGACGGGGCAGCAGGTGGAGTTGTATTGAGCAGGGCCTTATGGGCATTGAGGCGGCCGCCGGTCAGTACCCTTCCTGAAAGGGCCGCTACCGGATCAACACTGTCAAGGATTATATCCTTTAACTGCAGGTTCGTAAGGGCAGGGTTCTTTGCCAGCAGCAGCCCTGCAACTCCTGCAACATGGGGGGCTGCCATGGAGGTGCCGTAATTATGGGCATAATCGTAGGAGTCGATAAAGATGTCCTGGGCCGTCATCCTGATGTTATCAATGTAAACCCCGTCTCTTCCATACAGGTTGTCAGCGTCGATCCTGAAGCCGAAAAAGAAACTGTCATATGTTTCGGCAACAGGGGTGTAATCTGCCGTATAGGAAGTAAAATCTGCCTGGGTTCCGGTCCGGTAGTCTATCCAGTCCCAGCCAATGCCGTCATGGGAGTAGATAATGTCAAGCCAGTCCCAGTTCAGCTCAAGATCACCCCGCCAGTCAAATGTAAGCAGGTAGCGCTGCCCCTTTGCCGATGAGTCGAGCGGGGTCATGTAAGCGGCCCAGGCAAACGTGTTGTTGGCATAAAGGGTGCCGGGGCTGTCTTCAAGGCTGTTGCTGCCGCTGACACCGGATCCAGCTGTCACGGCCCAGGTGGAGTTCGTCCCACCCTGTTCCCAGCCCTGCTGGGGAAGATAACCTGTCGGACCCTCAAAATCTTCAACTGTGCCGGTGGGTGGATACACGGTTACAGGCGGTCCATAAATGAATTGTGGGATGGTGCTGTATATGTTGGCACCCGGAGCCCCAAGATCAACAGTTGCAGAACCATAGTTGGAAAAATAGGCAAGCTCGTCCAGGCTGTCGGTTGCTGCGACCGAGATTATATTGGGGCTGTTGTAGCTGGCCGGATAAAGAGGAGAAGTATCGTTGTCCCGGTTGGTATTGCCCGCGGAAAAGATAAACAGCGCATCCGCCGCGTACTGCTCTATGGTATCCTTAAGGGCCTGGGAATACCCTCCTCCCCCCCAGCTGTTGTTTATTATCCTTGCCCCCTTGTCATAGGCATATTTTATGGCGGCAATGGCTCTAAATGTGGAGCCGCTTCCTGTCAGGCCGAGAAAACGAACAGGCATAATTTTCGCGTCCCACATCACGCCTGTAACACCAGCGGCATTGTCTCCCTGTGCGGCTATGGTTCCTGCCACATGGGTGCCGTGACCATTGAGGTCAAGGGGATAGCCGTCGTCATCAATAAAATCCCAGCCGTAAAAGTCGTCAACATAGCCGTTGCCGTCATCATCAACAAGCGCTGTACCGTTTAATTCAGCATTATTTGTCCAGACATTGGTAGCAAAGTCAGGATGATTGTAGGCAAGACCCGAATCGATAACAGCAATGACAATGTTGTCTGAACCGGTGGTTATATCCCAGGCCTCGGGCGCATCAATGTCAGCATCATCGGGGTTATCAAGACCCCAGAGCAGATGAAATAATGTATCGCTGGGAGTTGTGGCAAGTGCCTGGACTATAAAGTTGGGTTCTGCATATTCGACGTTTGGATCCTGCTGGTATCTTCTGACAGCCTCTGCCACAGACATCTGTTCCGGCAGCTTCAGGTGCTGCAGCCTCAAGTTGTGCAGCTCCCTTTTTTTCGAGGTTCTTAATTCAGCATGCAGGCGGCCAACATCCTCAGCGCGCGTCCCGATTTTGAACTTTACCAGAATCTCTCCGGGGACATATGGGGCCTCACGGGCAGAAAGACGGCCGGGGACAAGGATGGAAAGGACAAGGAGCATCAGTCCGGCCAGGATGGTTGTGCGGTTTTTCATGTCCTGACTATAAGAAAAATATGATGAAGAGGAAAGGAGGAAAAAATAAATGCACTGCATAAAACCTTCTCCTTTTTCCTTAATAATTATCAAATTGACAGTTCATGAGTATTAGCTTAATAATTTTCTTATTAATTGATTGGTTTCACATATACTTATCGCTGCTGAACAGGAGAATGACATGAAAAAAATATGGTTCGTGCTTTTATCTGCGTTAATGCTCTGCACCGTTTCACCTGGTGCAGGACAATCCAGCCAGGATGATATATATTCATCCGGCCGGCAATTTGAACAATGGGCAAAAGACCTGTCCGAATTTGTCAAGGATGTGCGTTTCAATGAAGAGGACGTGCAAAGCCTGATCAGTCTTTGGGACGACTTTACTGCTGTCGGTGGGGAAGAGGCTGAAGAGGACGAAGAGGAATTTATGGATTTCAGCGCCATTCTGTATGATAAGGCTTACCGCTCCTGGGCAGACTCAAAAGGTATCAACGGCGAAATGTGGCTGAAAAAGACAATGCGTATCATGGCCATGGTAATGAGGAGTTCTATTGAGGCCAACAGCAGTTCTCAAGAACAGTTCGACCTGAAGGCCCAACTGGAGGAACTTGAAGAGATGCGTCCCCAGATGGACGAGGAAACCTACCAGCAGATGAAACAGGCAATGGAAGCCGGTGCCGCTGCAATGCAGGGAATAAATGACTCCCTTAAATATTTACCTGTTCCGATCGCGTCTGAAAAGATGCTGCTGACAAAATATAACGACCAGCTTATGAACCTGGAGTAAAGTAATCAATTATTTCTAAAGAGCTGTCCGCTGGTTGCTGTCAGCGCATCGTTTATCCAGGCAACAATGTCATGCCTAACGTTTTCCGCCTGCAGATCGCGCAGCAGCATGTGGTAACCGTCTTCATAGAGGATCATTTCCTTCTGCCCCGCAGATTCAGCCGGGAAGCGCCGGAAAACATCCAGGACCGGTTCCTGCGGTATAATTTCGTCATGGCGGCCATAGAGAACAAGGGTCCTGAGGCTGTAATTTTCAGCGCCGGCATAGGCTGCATCCATTAAATCCTGCAGGCCGTAAATGGTATCGAACCTGGTTTCCTTGATAACCAGGGGATCGCGGCCCAGCTCCCTGAGCACTTCAGTATTACTGCAGGCCTGTCTTTTAAGTGACTTGCCGGTCACCGTATACCAGGGAATAGTATGGGCAACAAGCCAGAGGGCTCCGGTCTGGTAGAACGGCATGGTGGAGCGGGCCCAGACGGCAGGGGCAACGAGAATGGCGCCGGCAACATCCGGGTGATTCTCCCCAGCCATGGCTTGGATGACTACGGCACTACCCATGGAATGGCCCAGGAGAAATACCGGTAGGTCTGGATATTTTTGCCCGACAAGTTGGACCAGAGTTTCCAGATCACGGCCCATGACTTCAGTGGAGCTCCATCGCCCTCTTACCGGAGTATTGCCGAAGCCACGCTGGTCATAGGCGTAAACGACTATGCCGCGGGTGTTGAAATAAAGGGCGCTGTTTTTGATAAAGTTGGAATAATCGTTAAACCCGTGCACTGCGATAAAGATACATTTCGGACCGTCCATGCCATCCGGCGGCAGCCAGGTCCGCAGGTCCAGTTCTGTCCCGTCAAAAGAGACAAAGGATGTCGCCTTCAACTGCGGCTCAGCCAGGGGAGGGCTGTGCGGAGGTGTAAACTGCGGGGCACAGGCTGAGAGCAGGACCAGACTGCAGAACAGGACACCAGGAAGAAATAATTTTATTCGCATATGAATATCATATTATGACAGGTGCAGAATGACAAATGCAGAATGGTTTTGCATGAGAAATGGAGTACTTTCCGTTGTGCAATTTTTAAGCCCTTTATCCTTGACAAACTCATGCAGTAAAGTTCATCTGTTTATACACAGCGAATAAAAAACAAGAAAGCTTTCTTCGATGGAGAAACTCTATGATTTCACCACAGTTTCTATCTGTCCTGATTGTTTTTCCGGGCAGTATTTTCATGATTGCATCCCTGGTACACTGCCTCGGCATGAGCAAAGATGTGCCGGATATTCTCAGGCTGAAATGGTCTGCCATGACCTATCTTATTTTGTTTTTCACGTTTGGCTACCTCGTTTTTCTGATTATCCAGCTTTTGAATCTCAGTTTCCCGCTGGAGTTGTTGACCAGTACCGTATTTCTGGCCGGGGCGGTATTTGTTTTCCTGGTTATGCGGCTCACCTCCATTACCATCAGGAAATTCCAGGAAAGCCGGGTGCGCATAAGCGAAGTAAATGAAGTGCTTACTGCAAAGAATGTCGAACTTGAAAGCGAGATTGCTGCCCGCAGAAAGGCAGAAAACAGGGCGCAGGCAAGACTGCAGCAGCTTGCCTCCCTGCATACCATTGATCTTATGATCACCTCGAACCTGGATCTGAAGGTGACAATGACGATCTTTCTGGAGCAGATTGTGCCGCAGCTGCAGGTTGATGCTGCGGCAGTACTGTTACTCAATCCGTATACGCAGACCCTGGCATACGGGGCCAGTATAGGTTTCAAGAGCAGCCTCATCCGGGAATCGGAAATAAGGTTAGGCGTGGGGCCTGCCGGCGTTGCGGCCCTGAAACGGAACAGAATCCGGATTGATGATATGGAGAACCCAGAAATTGACTTTGTGCGTTCACCTATGCTTGCAAGAGAGAAATTTCGAAGCTACTGTGCAATACCGCTTATTGCCAAGGGCCAAGTCAAGGGTGTACTGGAGATTTTCCAGAGGGATAAAGACATGCCGGACCAGGAAAGGTTTGAGTTTCTCGACGCACTTGCTGCACAGGCGGCGATCGCCATAGATAATGCTACTCTATTCAATGAACTGCAGTCTTCCAATACCGAACTGGTGATCGCCTATGATTCCACTATCGAAGGTTGGGGCAAAGCCCTAAACCTGCGCGACATGGAGACTGAGGATCATACGCAGCGGGTTACTGAAATGACGGTGCACATTGCCCGGATTTATGGCATGAGCGAAAGGGAGATCGTACATATGCGGCGGGGTGCGCTCCTGCATGATATAGGCAAAATGGGGGTCCCTGACTCAATTCTTATGAAGGACGGGCCCTTGACCACCGAGGAAGAAACGATCATGCATAAGCATCCGTTGTATGCCTTTGAAATACTCATGCCCATAGCCTATCTGAGGCCGGCCCTTGACATCCCCTACTGCCATCATGAGAAATGGGATGGCACAGGATATCCCAGAGGGCTCAAGGGAGAACAGATTCCCATCGCTGCCAGGATTTTTGCCTTATCCGACACCTGGGATGCGCTCATTTCCGCAAGACGCTACCACGAGGCCTGGCCCCGCGAAAAGGTTGAGGAATATATCCGGGCCCGTGCCGGGACGCATTTTGACCCGGACCTGGTTGAACTGTTTCTAGACAATGTTGAGGCGGCCGAGCCGGGAAAAATGTTGAATGCAGAATAAGGCGAGAGGGGGAAATAGTAAGGGGAAAATATAAGGTTGCTATTTTGCCCCGAAAACACGCTGCAGCAGTTCGGTTGTCCTCTTGGCAGGATTCTGACGGATAGCCGCTTCCTCCGCTGCTATATAATGGAAGATACCGTCCATGCCTTTATCAACCACGTAGGTTGTCAGGTCTGCTTGCACATCCGGCACAAACGGTATGGCGCGGTATTCTCCCATGATATTTTCATATGTTTGCACAGCGCCGACCTCGGCCAGGCTCTGGTCAACAACAGGCTGCATTGCCCTGGCAAGGGGCGGGGACATTTTCTCCTGAAAGTACCTGGTGGCAGCATCATCAGGGCCGTTATAAATATTCATGACATCTTCAAAGGTCATTTCTGAAATGGCCTGGGCAAAAAGCTCCTTTGCCTTTGGAGTTGCAACCTCGGCAGCGCGGTTCAGTTTGAGTTCCAGGTCGTCGAGCATGGATGACATGCCGACTTTACCCAGCAGCGATTTGACTGATTCCAGTTTCTGCGGCAGCGGAATGTGAATGGCCGGGTCCAGGTTGAAGCCGTCCGGGCGGCCGAGCTGGGAAACCACGTTTTGAGAGCCGACCAGCAGGGCCTCTTTTAAACCGGCGCCGATCTCTTCGGAGGAAAGAGCTTGCTGCGTTGTAGTACCGAGCGGGCTTTTAAGCAGATCAACCCCTTTCTCCCACCAGCTGCTGTGTGCGGTTGCGGCTCCAAAGACAACATGGGAGGCCAGGACTAAGATGCCTGTTAATGTAAAGGTGCGTAAAGTGAAAAGTTTGCGTGTGCATTGCCGCATCAAGGGCCTCCTTTTATCAGTCCTGGAGTCTGGCGCAGAGTCGGGCTACGCGTTTGCCCAGCTTGAAGCCGTCCTCGGCTGCCGTATCATCAGGTGCGCCAAGACAACCTACACCGTAATGGCCTGAAGCGTCCATGGGATCGCCGGCAATGATCATGCCATAGATGAGCATGCACTGGATAATGGACATCATGGTCGTCTCCTTGCCTCCTGTGGGATGGCCGCCGGTGGCAAAGGCAGCGCCAACCTTGTTTTCCATCTTGCGCCGCGTGGAGACAAATTCATCGAATATTCTTTTAAGATCGGCGGCCATGACCCCGAAATAAACCGGGGAGCCTGCTATGACACCGGCAGCATCCAGAAAATCATCCTTTGTGACGTCGACAGTGGTTCTTAGCATGGCTTCGCCGCCGCCGGCTTCAACACCTCTGGCAATGTTTTGTGCAAGTTTTGCTGTGTTGCCGCCTTTAGAAAAATATAAGACTAGTATTTTCATGACCCCTCCGTCATAATGATAATTACCGCCTGAAGAATATTAAAATTCTGCACAACAGTCTGTTAATCATATTGTCAATTACCCTTCATCCACCTTGAAGCCTATACGTCTTTTTTGGGGGACGGGTTCCGGTTGGATGAATTCTTTGATCGCGCTTATCAGGGCGAGGATCTGTTCGTCATGTTCTGCAAGATGTCTTTCAATCCTGGCAATTTTGCGTGCCAGTTCCTTGTGCTCCGCAATCATGCCCCGGAGTTTTACAAAGGCCCTGACGATATAGATGCTCGTTTCTGTTGCCCGGGAGGAATTGAGTACGCTTGCCGCCATGATCGCACCATGTTCGGTAAATGCAAAGGGCTCAGTTTTGGAATATTTCAGTCTGGCAAGGTGGCCGCATTTTGCGACCAGGTCGAGTTTTTCCTCAGGGGTGAGCTGAAACATGAAATCTTCTGGAAAACGTGCCTTGTTGCGTTTTACCTGTTCATTGAGCCTTTTCGTGGGCACGCCGTAAAATTCAGCCAAATCTGCATCGATAATGACTTTTTCGCCCCGGATCATCAATATGCGGTTTTCAATTTTTCCGGTTGGCACAATAGCTTTCTCAGCCGGCATTATTTGTTCCTGTATATTTTTTCATGGAGGCAGGGAAAGGAGACTTTTGTCTTGTCTCCTTGGACCCTCGGCACCTGGAGCCCTTGTGCCTTCTACAACATAAACCCTCCACCGTTAACCGGAATATATTGCCCGGTGATATAATCAGACATTTCCGAGGCAAGGAACATGATGACACTGGCAATATCCTCTGGTTCAGCCACCCTGAGAAGGGGTGTGTGTTCCGCAGTATGCCTGAACACCCCGGAAGGAAGACCGGCTGTGGCATCGGTTTTGGTCAGGCCCGGTCCCACAACATTGACAAAGATGCCACTGGGCCCCAGTTCCTGGGCCATGGCCCTGGCCAGTGAGTCCACTGCCGCCTTGGCCGCACAATGTGCCGCAAAGCCATAACCCGGCTCCCGGGAAAGGGTGCTTGAGACCAGGATAATCTTGCCGTATTTCTTCTCCATCATGGAGGGGAGAACCGCCTGACAGCAGTGCACCATGGCGCCGAGCTCGCCGGTAAGTTTGGCTTCGATATCAGGCCAGGAAAGCTCGGCAAAGGGCTGCATGGGAAAGTCGATATTGGCGTTGTTCACCAGGATATCAATGGGCCCCAGCTCTTTTTCCGCCCTGGCCACCATTTTATCAACGGCACCGCGGTCCCGTACATCAGCCTGTACGGCGATGGCCTTGCCGCCTGCCTCTAAGATGCTGTCCCTCAGTGCTTCAGCCTTGTTTTTTGACTGCAGATAATTGATGACAACGGCTGCATCGTGATCAGCCAAATCCCGGGCAATCGCCGCCCCAATTCCCCTGCTTGCCCCTGTCACCAGGGCGACTTTTCCCTGCAGATCGATGCACATGGTTTTCCTCCTTTATTAAATGCAGAATTATTTTGTAATATTCATTTACCCGGTTTTTCCGGCATTGGCATCTTCTCCGGTTCGCAGAGCAGGGCGGAGTTTATCGCTGCCTTGCCGCAGTTGGTGCAACGGTAGCGGTCATTGTTTACCCTGTTTTTGCAGAGCTTTGCCTCCGGCAAATCCTTTGAGCCGCACCAGTCAACTTTTTTCAGCTTGCCCTGCGGGTTGCAGATATTGCCGGCGTTAAGGGAGACGACCCCGCAGTTGCCGCAGAAAAACGCCGGGGTTTCTTTTGGCAGGGGGACATGTTTCTTGATGTTTGTTTTCAGCATAAATTTCTCTCTCTGTAAAGGGCATATTTTTAATCAATGAGGAAAGGAATGACACCTCAATCTTGTGATATGGCAAGAAGGGTTGGAGTAGACTGCCGTGGCTGAAATGCCTGGGGTGTGGCAGCCGCAAACAGTGTTGGCACATAACCCTCAGCCCTGAAACTGCTTTTATTCCGATTTCTGCAGTTCCAGTTTTTCCCATTCCTGCAGGGCAATTTCATCAGTGTCACCGCCGAGGTACTGGATTTTCACCACGCACCTGACCTCATCAATTTCAGTGACCGTAAAATTTTTGCCCAGATCGAAACGGTAGTACCATTTTCCCGCTTCCGGTTCTATTTTGCCAGTCATACCAATCCCCTAGTTTTTATTAATATGCAGTGTCTGCCAGTACAGTTCTCATTATTCCTGAAAGCGGCTCCGGGCCTGGTCATAAGCCTCGTCCATTTCCATCATGGCGCTCTCCAGGCCTTCTTTGAGGTCTTCATAAGCCTCGCCGCTTGCTGTCTGCAACTCCCGGATTTTTTCGCCCACTGCTGCCTTTTTACTGCGGAGGTTTTCCATCTCAGCAGCCATCTCAGCCTTTGCCTGTTCATTCAGCATGACCAGTTTTGTTTCAAGTTCCACAAGTTTCTGGCTGTATTCCTCCATCTTCTCCTGGATTTTTTCCTGATACAGTTCTTTCTGCTCCTCGGTATAGGCCATGGTGGTTTTGGCCAGGTCGGTTGCCTCTTTCTTGATGTCTTCCGGGGTTGTTGCCAGGTTTTCCACTTTTGCCTTTTCAGTTGCGGCTTTTTCCGCCGGCGGTTTTTGTTCGCTGCACGCTACCATGAAAAAACAGACTGCTATTAGTGGAATAATGGTCGTGTAGCCAAATCGTTTCATAATCAATACCTCTGCGTTTTAATTTGTTATGCCATGGATCGGAATTGTTAGATTCTAATGTATTATCGCGCCGGTATCAATCGCGTAATTTAAATGCATAAAAAAGTGTCTGGCACTTCTTACTCGCAGTCCTGCATTGTTTGCCGGATATCTATCTTTATTTAGGCATACTGGGAATCTGTTTTACGCTGCCTGTTTTGTACACTCCTGCGCAGAGTGAATGATGATATTGACAAACACAACATTATAGAGAAATATAGAATAATTCTATGTATTTTTTATTATTAATATAAAAAAACTATAATAAAACCTGGAATAGTTGTGACAATTTTCAACATCATAGGACTGGCCAGCTTCATCTCAGGCTTTCTTTCCGGTCTCCTTGGCATAGGCGGCGGTATAATCATGGCGCCCATCCTTATATTCCTGCCGGTCTGGGTCGGGCTCGAGCCGCTTTCGATGAAAATTGTGGCAGGACTTACTATCATGCAGGGCCTTGTAGCCTGTCTGTTTGGCACAATGTATCATAAGCAGTTTAATTTTGTATCAGGGCAGCTATTCAGTAGCATGGGTATACCAATTTTTCTGATGTCCTTTCTTGGTGGCTATTTATCACACTTTGTCTCTAATACCCTGCTGCTCATTCTCTTTGCCACACTGGCGTTGGCTGCATCTTTTCTTATCATGGTCCCGGTGAGGGGGGACACTGAAAATCCGGATATCCAAAACCTGGTGTTCAAGAAGCCCAGGGCTTTTATTGTATCTGCCGGGGTCGGTTTGCTGGGCGGCATGGTGGGCCAGGGCGGCTCATTTATCCTGATACCGTTGATGACCTCCTATGTGAAGATACCGACCAGGATAGCCATTGGCAGCAACCTCGCTATTGTTACACTGGCTACAGCGTCCGGTTTTCTGGGCAAGGCCCTGAGTGGTCAGATCGAGTGGCTCTTCACCATACCGATCCTGATCGCAACAATCCCGGCTACATTTATTGGGAGCCACGTAAGCAGGAGCATCAGTTTTGTCTATCTAAAGCGGATTCTTGCAGTTCTTATTGCAATAGCTGCTATACGAATATGGATTTCAATTCTGTGGGGGTGAGAGATCTGCTTCTTTCGGCCTCCAGTATCAACCTTGACCACCAGGATTTTCTGGTGCGGCCTTAGGTATTTCCCCCTACCTTTTTTTGGGAATTATTCTCACCTAACATCTTCATATTATTATAAAAGTGCGACAATTTGCCACATTGTCATGCCTGGAACAATGTGGTAGCCATGTATTGCCACAATGTGGCCAATGCATTTGCATGTCCGCAAAAATATCCCCCGCTTTTTTGCAGACATGCGATCAGGATCCTTTTGTAGTTCCGGCTGGTTCGGAAAAACAGAGGGAAAGAGGAGGTCTACCCGGCATGGTGGATTTAAAAAAGAAGAGTCTAAGACAGTGAGGTGGAATGACAAATGAAAGATGAAAGAAAAGAGATTTCAAGAAGAGATGTATTGATCGGAGCAGGAAAGGTCGCAGCAGGGGCAGCTATAGTATCTGCTGGTGTAGCAAGCTTTGTTTCGCATGGAAAGGCAAGCGGGACAGCAGGTTATCCTTACAAGAAATTAGATATTGATGAAGTTGCCAGGATCGCCCATGAAACCTATTTCACAAAGTTTTGCGCGGAGACGACATTGACCGGTCTGTTCAAGCCTCTGGCTGCCAGCGTTGGTGAACCGTATGCGTCATTTCCGCTGAATTCGGTTTTCTGGGCCCACGGTGGTTTGATGGGCTGGGGCACCGCCTGCGGCACCCTGATTGGCGCCGGAACCGCTGTTGGTCTGATTACCGCAGGCGACAGCACCAAGGTAACTACGCCTGGCGGCCGTGCACCGGTTGCGGTTGGCGAGGCAATCATCAATGATGTCATCGCATTTTATGCCAACGAGAATCTGCCGCAATATAAGCCGGCGGCAGGCCAGGCAAAGTACGAGATAAAAAACCAAAGCGTCAGTGATACTCCCATTTGTCATATCTCCGTCGGTAAATGGATGGATAAAGAAGGTGTTAAATTTTTCGGCATTGAGCGGAAGGAACGTTGCGCACGTTTATCTGCCGACATTGCAAGCTATACCGCAAAACTCCTGAACGAGTGGGCTGATGGGACTTATAAACCCCGCAATGAGCCTTTGGCCAATGCATTGGACAACCAGATAACATCGCAGGGCAATTGCGGTGACTGCCATGGCGATAATGTTCCGACAGCGAGGGGCGCCTAATCGTTAAGATAAGATTTCTGAATAAATAACTTTTCAGCAAACAGATTCATAGGCGGCTGCACATGCAGCCGCCTATTTTTGTATATGTAACAATAAAGGGCGTGGCAATATATATGGACTTTTGATATTCTAAACAGCCAGGTGGTCAAATGACAGCAAACAATGGTACGGATTGTTTAAAGTGAGACCGTCTTAAATAAGAGGATGAAGTAGGGGCTGAAAAAACTGTACTTTTGACACTTGTGTACTATTTTAGAGTATAAAACGGCAAGAACAGCGTGAAATAAATTTTTATGAAGAGGAGAAATTCCAATTGGATTTAGGTCATATTACTTTGATAGCGAGATGGGTCGGATTAGGATTGATAATTCTCACCTGGATCCAATTCATACCTTTGATTTTAGGTTGGGTTGGTTTTGGTATGGCGGCCATATCCTTTGTTTTGGAGGCAATATACAAAAAAAACCTGGTCTCTTCCAGCAAGGGTGATAGTTCAGAGGAGCGGACTAACAACTGACAGTATGTTTTAACCTCAGGTAGTGCAGATTTGTGAAGTCTGCTATCAATTGATGTGGAATAATTCCTGCGGTCTCCACATACCCAGTGGATATCTTGGTTCAGATTTTGTCTGACACAACAAATGATACTGGCAAGAAGTATGCACTTTAGACCACCACTTTCATAACAATTAATATCCCTTGTCAACCTAAATCCCCAAAAGAGTTAACCATGAAAAAAACGGCTTTGTTATTGATTGTCACATCCTTGGTTATTGCTTCTTCTGCATTGGGGGATACGATTAGATTAACATGTAAATATTCACACTCAATTGATGCCCAGGAAGAAATCACCGAAGTTTCCGGTGAAGAGCTAATAACAATCAAATATTCAGATAACAGCCAAGCTATAATCAAGATTCAAGATAAAGGAACAGAGTATATAGGCAGCGTATCTGCAGAAGAAATTGTTGGCGAAGCCAACTACAAAATTCAGGGTAATATTTATTATGAAACTTTAATAATACACAGACAGACAGGAGCTTTTCGGAGAACATTCGGTATTGTTGGGGGAATTGATGGAATAGTATATTTTGGTAACTGTATGCCACCAGCTACAGAAAAAAACTTTTAACCTCCTTAAAGGAGGCTATGAAGTAATTATATATAGAGAGAATATTACCAGTGGATATCGTGTATCTGACTCAATACATCTAGATTCAAGATGGTGGCAAGATATGTATATTGACTAAAAGCTAATTTGTCTAATCCTCATAATGTATAAAAGTTAACATCCCACCGGGATATACATGCTCGTTGGTAACATGGTCAAGCCTGTGACAGTGAAATGGCCAGGTCCCGGGATTGTCAGCTTCAAGAATGATATCAATCCGCTGGGCAGGACCAATTCCGATGGTATCGATTTTTTGAGGCTCGTCCACATAACTGCCGTCCCGTGCCACCACCGTAAATCTGTGTGAATGTGTGTGCATGAAATGCTGCTTGTAACCCACATTGATAAAACGGATGCGCACCTTTTCCCCTTTCTTTACAATAACTGGCTCGGTGAAAGGAAATGAGCGGCCGTTGATCGTAAACCCGTCATAGACATCCTGATGGGGTGGATGAGTAACAGGATACCAGTCGCGCTTCAATATCTCGTCGTCCTTGTGCTCATGCATGGGCTGAGAATCTTCGTGCAGAGTCATAATCCCATGCTCATCATGGTCCGGGTCAGGGGATGGTTCACTGTGGACGTGCACATGGGCTGTCGGCCATTCATCCAGGACCATGATATACTCCCGGTCATAAACCAGTTTCTCTTCTTTAGGCTCTACTATAAAAGCACCGTGCATCCCCATATCAACATGGTGCGCGCTGTCCACATGGCAGTGGTACCATGATGTTCCTGTGTTATTTGCTGTGAAGTCATAGGTATAAGACTCTCCCTTTTTTAAGGGCTTTTGCCCCAAGAAAGGCACCCCGTCCATGATATATGGCTTGGACTGGCCGTGTACGTGCAGGGTATGCTCACCGTCACTGGTCTCGTTCTTCAGGATAATGCGGACCCGGTCCCCTTCTGTCACCCTGATAGTCGGCCCGGGAATCAGGCCGTTGAAGCCCCATCCCATCATCGGCTTATCAGGGAAAATTTCAAAGCCCATATCCCTGACCGTAAGCTTGAAAACCTTTATCGGCCCCTCCGGAGATTGAACGGTTTCGTAATTGAGTTCCCTCAAGGGATTTTTAGTGCCGATTACTGCATCGTAGCCAGCAGGGGTTTTCACCAGGATATATTCATAGGGTTCGGCTGGCTTGATATAAGGAAAATTGAATATGACTCTATCTTCGATTTCATCCTTCTTAATATCAACCTTTAGTTCCCAGTGGCCGCCCATTATCATGACGATGTTGGATACACCATAGAGGCCGTTCCCTTTTTCCGTAACCTCGGGGGTGGAAAAGGCACCGTGCCCCATCTCTGGCATCCATGGTGTAACCCTCACCTCGGCATTTTCAATATCGTGGTGCCTGCTGTCGTGAATTATGAGATCAATGTTGTTGACACCAGTTACAAGACGTTTTTCAGGGATCACCATTTCGACGCCGAATAGACCTTTTTCGGTAAACTTCAGGGTGGAGCCATCAAAGTGTTTTGCAAAATCTGCATGAATGTGATCAACAGTTGTAGCATTTTCTTGCGGCTGCAGTTGTTTGTTAGTCCCGCATGCTACCAAGAGCAGTAAACATATGAGGACAATTCCCCGCTTCATGGTTCCCCCTCGATGACGAAGCCGGACCCAGATGTTATTCCGGGTCCGGCTCTGTCGTCTCTTATTTAATGCCAGGCATTTCTCCGAGTAGTGTTATAACCTGCAGTTGGGCTTCTGCCAACTTATGCGTATACTGCATGGCCTCATTGCTTTCGGGTGAAGTACCCTGTTCATGCATTTTCATCATCTTACTCCCTGACATAACATCATTGAATAGTGCTTTGGCTTCCTTAATCATCATTTTACCGTGCTCTATATCTATTTCATCTATGCCGCCAGCCATACCCATTTGGCCTAGCATAACGATGTTGGCCCCCGATATGGCCATTTTCAGTGCATGGTTAAGTGTAATATGCTGATGATGCATGGTCATATCCGCACCTTTTTCCATCTTCGGCATCTTGCCGAGAAGGTCCATGACTATAAGCTCTTTCTCCGCCAGTTTGTGCGTATAAGCCATAACCGGGTCCTTCATCGGATCTTTGCCTTCATGGTGCATACCCAGCATTTCTTTCCCCGACATTATTTCGTTATACATCGTTGTGCCGTTTTTGATCATCATGGTGCCGTGTTCTGCCGACATTGCATCAACTTCTGTGGACATACCCATTTCAGACAGCATGACAAGGTTGCTACCTTCAAGGACCATTCCGAGAGCATGATTAAGCATCATGTGCTGATGATGCGATGTCATTTCATGGCCAGATTCCATGTCCATGGCCATAACTCCTTTTGTGCCAATAAAAATAAGCATAGCCAAAATCACTCCCACAATTAAACCATCCCCCAAACTCATTCTTTTCTGAAACATAATGCACCCTCACTGATGAATTTTAATAATTGTGAAAGGATGAACACAATATTTCCTTATCACGCCAAACCGAGGTTAATAATCATTCTCAGTAATTAAAAAATAGATATTCATTAACTACCTGTAAAGACCATGATGTAAATAATGCAAAATGAGATACTGGAGATTGAGGAGTAAGGGAGTAATAATGTCTTGCGATAACTGTTATTTGTCTGAGTTAGCAGTACCCGCCCAAGCAGTTAATATTGCCAGTGTACATCTCAACTGGTAATTATCCATTCCAGAATCGTAGATTGCGGCACGAAATCATCATTAGAAAGCTATAACGCAAACTACTACATTGTAGAATATTAAATTGACAATTCCTAACAACATGCATAATTTCTTTGTTAAGAATTACTTATAATCGAAAAGTCAAACTGCCTGTGAAGGTAGGACGGAAAACCACGGGTCTTTAAAAGAAAGCCGGGTTGCCAAGGTAAGTGGCAATCCGGCTTTTTGTTTAATAACACTTTTTGAATTAAAGGAGGCTCGTCATGAAATGGTTAAAATTAGTACTTTATGGCATTTTTATGGTATGGGCGATGCAACCCTTTATTCTTTATGCCGAAATGTTGGCAATGGTGAATTACGAAACTAAGCCAGAACAAGTAAGCCGTAAGGAAGGTATAGCTATTATAGATGTTGATGTAGACTCTGAAAACTTCGGTAAAATATTAATGGATATGCCCCTGCCATTTAACTTGGTAAATCATCATATATATTACAACAGGGATATGAGCAAGGTCTATGTAACTGCATTGGGTTTGAGCACCATGCACGTTATCGACATGACACGTTTTCCCTATAGGATGAAGGCTGTAGATATTCCTGACTGTAAGGTACTTGAAGATGCCACATTTACTTCGGATAACAAAACATGGTATTTGACATGTATGGGTTCTCAAAGAATTATCGTTGGTGATGCAGAAACGGATAAACCAATCAAAAGCATCGCATTACCTGAACCATATCCCCACGGAATCACTTTAAATGAAAATATTGACCGTATAATGGTTACAAGTACGGATCCTCCTGATGGTAAAGGACAACCAGGTGAAACTATAACAATTATTGAAGCTAGCTCCGGTAAGGTTCTTTCCACTCATAAGGTTTCAAGCAAACCATCTCCTTCTGGTGTTGCACCTGTTGAGGTTATCTTTGTTCCCCATTCTGATCCCCCAATGGCTTATATTGACAATATTTACGGAGGAACATTATGGCTTGCAGTTTGGGATCCAGCAAAACAGGTTTTCAATTTTCAGCAAACCTATGACTTTCAAACTATAGGAAGTAGTATCCCTCTTAATATTTCCTTCAGTGAAGAGGGAGATAAACTATATGTCACAACAGGCATTCCAGGACATTTGAATATTTTTGATATTAGTCAAAATCCTGAAAAACCAAAACTCGTTAAGTCGATTAAAACAGCAGCAGGGGCACATCATGTAGTTTTTTCTCCAGATAAAAGGTATGCCTTCGTCCAGAACAATCTCCTCAATCTTCCAGGTTTGAGTGATGGGTCAATTTCTGTGATCGATCTTGAAAAAGGTGAAAGTATAGCAAGTATTGATACCTTGAAAAATCAAGGTTTCAACCCTAATTGTATCATCCTTTTGCCAGAGTGGAGTAGTGGACACACCCATTAAAATATAATGAGAAATTATTATTTAAGACCAATAACTAAGCGAAAAATAATAAATATTCGCCTAGCTATGCTTTAATCGTCAAATTGTTTTATCAAGAAAAAATATTAAAGAAATTTTATTATTACCATCACACATCATAACTTTCAGTTTATGCTAAAATAGTTTCTATTTTGGCAAGAAATATTCACTGTTAAAAGCTCTGAGAAATAATTTCTTGCTGAGTAAAATCTTTTTTAAGGTAAAGCTTCTAAACAGACATTTTTTACATCATTATAGTTTATCACCTCAATAAACTTATAATCCAAGTGTTCTTTAAGAAGTGCAGAGGCCCAAACTTTTACCAAACGCTCAAGTAAAACTGTTATTTGTATTTGTTTGCATACTGGATTTTTTTGTAAAAAATTATCAGTTTGTTGCACATAAAAGCTTATTGGTTTCTGAAACATAGACTTTGCTAGAGCATTCATTTCTTTTGCCTCAGTTCTAGATATTTCTGTGTCGCCCATCATTTTTCTATGTTCTGAGGCAATTCCTGTAGCTATTCCTGATCTATAGCCAACAAGGAGCCCTCCAATCAATACTGATTTATATGCTATGTCAAACCTATCCCATATTTCAGCTTTTGGTGAACGAGGGGTCAACTTGTCTTGAGGAGATTGGCAAAAGGCTGACTTTGGGGAAATAACTAAGACAATAAGCAAAACAAGTAATAACTTTTTCATTTAATATCTCCTAAAATTAATTGTGAAATCATTAATCTGTTTTCAAACTTTTTGTTCCTTTTTAAATATTAAATTGCTCATTCACTAATTTTCTATATTTCAAAAAGCATTTTATATTTATAATGAAAGGTTTGATGCAAAAAAACTCTCGAAAGAAATATTATCGTTAATATAGAATTGTACATAGAAGAATTATGGCATTTTTAAATTTAGAGTGTTGTTTGTTAATAATCAGCCCTGAGTGTCAGTTAAAATCTATTCTTGTTATTTTGGGAAACTGTAACTAACTGATGAAAGTAGACTAATAGCCCCATCCAAAGAAGTTACTATTGCCAGTGCATACCTTAACTGGTAATTCTTCATTCTCGATTCAGGATTGTGTCAATATTGGTTTTCTAGGAAGTGAAACCATTCCTATATTATTGATTTCTATATGACTGCATACATAGTAAACAGCGAAGGGGCAATGTGCAGAATGATATCAGCTTAAAAAAGAACATCAATTTACCTTTGTTGATTTTCTATGGCCTTGGCAATACTCTCGGCGCCGGGATCTACGTCCTTGTCGGGAAAGTAGCGGGTCTAGCTGGCCTTTTTGCTCCGATCGCGTTCGTTGTTTCTTCCCTTATCGTTATCTTTACCGCCCTGACTTACGCAGAACTCTCAGCGCGATATCCACTCAGTGCAGGAGAGGCAGTTTATATCCATCGCGGACTGGGGCTTAAGTGGCTGGCTGTCTTTGTGGGCCTTCTTATATGTACTGCCGGCATAGTTTCCGCGGCGACAATCTGCCTAGGCTTTATAGGATACTTCCAGGTATTCATTGATATACCCGACAGGCTTGCCCTTGTTTTACTTATCATAACCCTTGGGGGCATCGCGGCCTGGGGGATAAAAGAGGCCGTGACTACCGCAGCGGTCTTCACTATCATCGAGATCATAGGTCTTTTTCTAATCATAGTCACAGGTATGGATAACATTTCATTAGACCATTTGAGGGAAATGGAACTTTTCCCTGCTTGGGATGGAGCGGTATGGCTGAGCATACTTAACGGCGCATTCCTGGCAGTTTATGCATTCCTCGGTTTTGAGGACATGGTCAATGTGGCGGAAGAAGTCAGATGTCCTGAACGCAATATGCCTTTGGGTATTGTACTCACACTTCTCATCTCGACAGCACTTTATGTTATGGTCTCATTTGTCGCAGTAATAGCTGTGCCGGTCGAATCGCTGCAGCAGAGCAAGGCTCCGCTGGCCCTCGTATATCAATATTCAACAGGAAAAGATCCTGTGCTCATCAGCATTATAAGCATGTTTGCAGTTATCAACGGAGCCTTGATACAGATCATTATGTCAACACGCATTTTATACGGAATGAGCAGCCAGAAATGGTTACCGAAATTATTTTCAAAAGTTAACAAACATACCCATACGCCGTTGGTCGCCACAATGTTCGTTGTCTCCCTGCTGCTAACCGCTGCTCTGCTATTGCCGCTGGTCACTTTGGCAAAGACTACCAGTTTCCTTCTTCTGATAGTTTTCGGACTGGTAAACCTTGCGCTTATTTTTCTCAAGCGGAGGCAGCCGTATGCCCCTAATATACGGACCTATCCCGTTCTGATACCTGTGTTTGGCTTGATTTTCAGCTTTGGGATGGTGTTCTTTGAGGTATTTACGGGTAGATTGTTTATTGTCCCCTAAAGAAAACGGGATTCAGCATGTGTCGCTGAATCCCTTTCTATCACTGGCGCGCCTGGCAGGATTCGAACCTGCGACCTACGGATTAGAAGTCCGTTGCTCTATCCAGCTGAGCTACAGGCGCATATGTCCATTACGTGCTGGTAAGTTACCATTACAGGGTCTAGAAGCCAAGGCAAAGAAGGCGACTACTATAGCCAGCAGCCCCACAATCCGCAACCATTTTCAGAAAAATGAAAGGGGTGTCTGCAGCGAAGAAAAACTTCTCGTCAGGCAGAAAATTACTGCTCCAGTTTTTCAATCTCCTTCCATACGGGACCCTTTGGGGTATCAACTATTTCAAATCCCTTCTGGGCCAACTCCTTGCGCACTGTATCGGCGCGTTCCCAGTCCTTGTTTTTGCGGGCTTCTTCCCGGTCCTTGATCAGGCGGTCTATCTCCGGTGCCAGGGGGCATTCCTTGAGCTTCAGGAGATTCAGGATGGAGTTGATCTTTTCAAAGGCTTCCAGGATGTATTTTTTCTGTTCCAGATCCAGCTGGCCTTTGGACAGGATCGGGTTGATCTTTTTGATGAAATCAAAGATGGCCCCCAGGGCCCGTGACATGTTGAGGTCATTGGCCAAGGCTCTGCAGAACTTTTCTTCCATGTCGGTGAGATAGGCAGCTACCTTGGGATGGGGCAGGCCGGGAGGCAGGCAGAGCAGTTTCTGGGTAAAATCATCCAGTCTTTTTAGGTTTTTCCTGGCTTCGTCCAGTTTACGGAAGGAGAAATGCAGGGGTTTCCGATAGTGTGTTGCCATAAGCAGAAACCTGATTTCCCTGCCGTTGTATCCCTTGCTGAGAAGATCTTTAAGGGTGAGAAGGTTCCCGCTTTCAGATGACATTTTTTTGCCTTCCACCAGGAGCTGTTCCGAGTGGAGCCAATAATTGGCAAGGGGTTTGCCGGTGAGGGCTTCAGCAATGGCAATCTCATTTTCATGGTGAGGGAAGATGAGGTCCCGGCCGCTGGTGTGAATATCAATGGTTTCGCCGAGGTAATGGGTAGACATTGCAGCGCATTCAATATGCCAGCCGGGCCGGACGTTGCCCCATTCGGTTTTATAAAAAATACCCTGCTTCAGCTCGGACAGGGTTGAGCGTTTGAGCAGGGTAAAGTCTACCGGGCTTTCCTTTTCATAGTCGTCCAGATCGACCGTCTTGCCTATCTGGATCTTGCTAAGGTCGATCCCTGAGAGCTTGCCGTAGCGCTTGAACTTTGAGATATCGAAATAAATGGAGCCGTGCTTTTCATAGGCATAGCCTTTTTCAATGAGCCGGGCCGTGATATCGATCATGTCCTCAACATGCTGGGAGGCTCTTGGAAAGCCGGTGGCATTTTTGACCCCCAGTCCATTCATGTCTGCCTTGAATTCTCTGATATAGGATTCTGTGAATTCGGATAGAGGCTGCCTGGATTTGTCTGCACCGTGGATAGTATTGTCGTCGAGGTCAGTGAAATTCATGTAAAACTGCACGTTGAACCCCTTGCTCTCAAGGACGCGGTTAATCAGGTCTGCTACTATAAAACGGCGGCAGTGGGAAAGATTTGCATGCTCATGGGCTGTAGGACCACAGGCATAGAAGGTCACCTTTTTGCTGGAGATGGGGCGAAATGTTTCCTTCTTCTTGGTGAGGCTGTTGTAAAAGCGCAGCTGATCTTCCGGGGAGGATTCCTTCTTTTCCGCCTCTGCGGCGGAAAAGAGGGTGGTGCTTAGGTATTTTTCGCCACCGTCAGGTAGGATAACCACGATGAGTCCTTCCTTGATCTGCTCAGCCCTGGTTAGGGCTGCACACATGGCTGCTCCAGAGCTCATGCCGACAAAGATTCCTTCCCGGTGCGCCAGCTCCCTGGACATTTTAAATGATTCGTCATCCGGGATATTGATTATCTGAAATGGCAGGTTTTTATCAAATATTCCAGGTTTATAGGATTCTTTCATATTTTTGAGCCCCTGCAGCTTATGGCCCAAAAAGGGTTCAACCGCTGTGATTCTGACTTCGGGATGCTGTTCTGCAAAATACTTGCAAAGTCCCATGGCGGTTCCAGTGGTGCCAAGGGTTGCAATGACGTCGGTTACCTTGCCCCCGGTCTGTTCCCAGATCTCCGGGCCAGTTGTTCGGTAATGCACCTGCCAGTTTGCTTCGTTGTTGAACTGGTCGGTCAGGAAGTAGCGGTCAGGATGCTCCCGGGCCATGATATAAGCCTGCTCTATGGCTCCATCCGTGCTTTTCTTCGCAGGGGTAAGAAGAATTTCCGCACCGTATGCTTCCATGATCTTGCGGCGTTCGATACTGGCAGATTCCGGCATGACAAGCTGACAGCGGTATCCTTTGACAGCACAGACCATGGCTAATCCAATGCCCGTATTGCCGCTGGTTGCCTCCAGGACTATTTTATCCGGTGTCAGCTCGCCGCTTTTTTCTGCACTTTCAATCATGGACAGGGCGATACGGTCTTTCACTGATCCGCCCGGATTGAATGATTCGAGTTTGGCGTAGATTTTTACCTTTCGTGCCGGATTAAGCCGGTTGATCAGGATAATGGGGGTGTTGCCAATTTTTTCAAGTATGTTGTAATAGGCCATAATGTAATTTTTTTTTAATAAAAATAAGCAAAACCAAGAGATTGCTTTTAATCGGGTCTTGATAATGGTATTGGTTCCCGGAAAGATCATAAGCCTCGCGGCACAGACCTCCTGCAGGAATCGGGAATTTTACATCCGAAGCCATTAACCAATACTGCGAAATGTGTCGGGTGGCAAGATAATGTGTAATTTATGATGATTCAAGGCTAATTTGTAGCTGGATCCGTGAGAAGTCTGATCTTCCCCCACATTTGTTATGTAAATTTTCGTCACGGACCAGGGGTAAGGAAACGTAAGAGATATGGCAAAAAAGATAACTTTAGCGCATGGTAGCGGTGGCAAGGCTTCCCATGAACTGATAGAAAAACTCTTTGTTGCAAACTTTGGGAGCAAATCTCTTGTTGCCCTGGAAGACAGTGCGGTCCTGGAGGCCGGCAGTGAAAGGATCGCCTTCAGCACGGATTCTTTTGTTGTTGATCCCATTTTTTTTCCGGGTGGAGATATCGGCTCCCTGGCCATCCACGGTACGGTAAATGACCTGGCCATGAGGGGGGCGAAACCATTGTATTTATCTGTGGGCATGATCATTGAAGAGGGTTTTGCCTTTAAGGATCTCGAGAAAATTGTCCTGTCGCTCAAGAGAGGGGCGGATAAGGCCGGGGTCGAGATAGTGGCAGGTGATACCAAGGTTGTCCAGTCCGGCAAGGCCGACAAGATATTTATCAATACAACCGGTATCGGCCTGCTTGACAAGGATCTTAACATCTCAGCCCAAAACGGACGCGTGGGCGACACGATTATCCTGAGCGGGACCATGGCGGACCATGGCACCACCATTCTCTGTCAGCGTGAGGGACTGCAGATCCAGGGAGGGTTCAGGAGTGATTCCGCCCCGTTGAACCACTTGGTTGCAGCCATGGTAAGAGTGGCTGGCAAATCCCTCCATGTTCTGCGGGATCCGACCCGGGGCGGGGTGGGCACAACGTTAAACGAGTTGGCCCAATCATCGCAGGTCGGTATTTGCATCTGGGAGACAGATCTGCCGGTGCGCGATGATGTCAGGGGTGCCTGTGAACTCCTGGGACTGGATCCGCTCTATCTTGCCAATGAAGGGAAACTGCTGGCATTTGTCGAGCCGGCAGCTGTCGAGAGCCTGCTTGCCGTTATGCAGAAAACTGAATACGGGGAAAATGCCCGTATCATAGGAGAGGTGGTTGCAGGCCATCCGGGACAGGTGGTATTGCAGACCAGTATCGGGTCAACACGCATTATAGATATGCTTCACGGTGAGCCGCTGCCGAGGATTTGCTGAGCAGGCAGCATTCAGCTTTCACTTGAAAAATGGAGTAGAGGCAAAGGTAAAAAATGAAATGATTGTTTTTGTTCTGACTTCTCACTCCTGACCTTTTACTTCTTTCGTATGCATCGTCACCCACAGGCTTTTAAGCGAAACCTTCAGGTCTTCGTTATCCAGGGAGCTGATGAGTGTGTCAAACTTCTGTTCTTCTTTTTTATCCAGAAAGGCGGGCTTGGTTTTTTTGACCTGGGGTTTTGGAGAGGTGCGCAGAGAGCTGTTAAGCTGAAAGCGGATATCGCTGATCTTTTCCCCATGCAGCTGCTGGTTTATCTTTTCGAGCAGCAGCATTTTCTGTAGATGGAGTTGCTGCATCCAGACAGAGTCCGTCACCTTGATCCAGAGGACCTTGCCGCGGATGAGAGAGGGTTGGGCTATGGCAGCAATTTCCCGGCCGACAGTAGAGTCCCAGAACTCAAAAACCCTGTGTAGTTCCAGCTTGGAGTGCCACTGTTTATTTTGCAAGACATCAGAAAGAAGGCGGCTTATTTCCACCGGCCTGTTTGCATCTTTATTCTGCTTGGAGTTTGCCATTTCCCTGGTCTACCACAACACGGTTTCGTCCCGTCTCTTTGGCTTTATACATGGCTATATCAGCCCGTCTGACCAGGTCGGCAATGTCTTCAGACCATCTATTGTCATTACGGCGGATAAATCGGGCCAGTCCTATGCTTAACCCTGTCAGCGGCATTTTATTTTCATCAAAATGCTGGATGAAGCGCTCGGTGGTCATCAAGGCCTGGTCCTGCGAAACCTGCGTCAGGATTACGCAGAATTCATCCCCGCCATAGCGAAAGGGCCAGTCGACGTTTTCTCTGATACACTGCTTTAGGGTCACAGCGACAGATTGCAGGAGCTTGTCGCCTGCAGGGTGGCCGTATTTGTCGTTTATCTCCTTGAGATTGTCAACATCCAGCACGGCCAGGAAGAGATCATGGTTCTGGCGGTGGGCCCGTTGTGTCTCCTCCAATATTTTGGTATCAAAATGTCGCCGGTTATAAAGACCTGTCAGCCCGTCTGAAATGGAAAGAAGTTCGAGCTGATGCATGAGGTTTATCTCGCTGACCAGCCTGTTAAGCTTAGCCTGAAGTTCATCGGTGTTGAAAGGCTTGGAAATAAAGTCGCTGGCACCCGCCCTGATAACATCGGTATAACTGAAGCTGCGGTCACAGCCGGTAGTGATCATGACCTTGATATGGGGATAATTGTTGTGGATATATTTCAGAAGCTCCATGCCGTCCATACCCTGCATTGCCATATCGGTCAGCACAATATCAAAGAAGCCGTTGTCCAGTTTTTCTATGGCTTCAAAGCCGCTCTTGGCGGTCACAGGTTCATAACCGAAGCCGATGATGAGGTCTGTGAGGGTTTTAAGAATTGACGGATCATTGTCAACAAGGAGTATTTTCATGTTGTGATTGCTCATAGGCTGTCGGCTTTTTTTCTGAAGGTGAAATAGTCAGCCAGAATCTTGGCATGGTCAAAAACCAGGGGCGGCAGGTTGTGTCGGGTAAAGACGCCTGCCCGGATTGCGTCATCTCCGGCATTGGGCAAGCCATCCGCAGACGCTATATAGACCGTTGAAATGGTGTGATGCCGTGGATCACGGTCCGGGTCGGAATAGGTCTTAAGCTGTTGGATGAGCCTTACCGAGAGGCCTGTCTCTTCAAGCGCTTCGCGCACTGCTGCCTGTTCCAGGGATTCTCCATAATCAACAAATCCTCCTGGCAGGGCCCAGCCTAACGGTTTGTTTTTTCTCTCAATTAGAATAATGCCGTCCGCTACTTCGATTATTATATCCACTGTTGGCAGTGGGTTTTTGTAAATCCTAATAGGGTGACCGCATTGGGGACATTCCATTGTATAGATCCCTTGAACTAAAGTTAGCAGCCAAAAAAGCAAAACCGAGTGAACTTACTAACATATTGTTATTAAAGTGTAAACAGACAGTTTAAAGAACAATAGGTATTTGGGATATTGGTGCTGAGGGATCAGTCAAAGCAGAGGTCATTGATAGCTTGCCAGCTGTTGACGGTGGGCAGGTCATGGCCGTTTTTATTCCAGGGTTGAGTGAAGACCAGGGGAGTAATTCCCTCATCTGCCAGCATCTTGCAGGTCTGCAGACGGTCATCAACAAAATATTTGAGGCCCAGGTTTTTTATATAAGCGGTTTTATTGTCATGGACGCCCATTGCCACAAGCCTCATTTTTTCAAATGTGTCCGGCAGCAGAAAATGTTTCAGCCAGCCAGCTATCGGTTTCTCGTGGGGGCGGGCCGTGACAAAAGTCAAAGGTGCTTCTCCTGCAATTCTATGAAGCACGGGTATGGCATTTTCCATGGGTTCCAGGCCGGCTGTTAAAGGGTCATCAAGCAGGCGGCTGAAAATCTCTTCAATAATTCCCTGATCAACATCAAGGCAGTCTATCACCTCAAAACTGGTGATATCATCCAGGGTAATGGAGTCTATGCCGTATTCCTCGGCCGCAATCCTTATGAAGGCTCCGCCAGTGTCAGCAACAACGCCGTCAATGTCAAAGCCGATAAGTGCAGGGTTAATTTTGTTCATGTGCGGATAATTAAAGATGTAGGGCAAAATCTTAGTACGTCTGCTCGATTTCTTTCACTTTTTGAATCAATGCATCGTTGACCGGCGTTGGTATCCCCAGTTTCCGCCCCGCTGCAGCAATTTCCCCGTTGATGGCATCTATTTCCGTCGGGCGTTTATTATTTACATCCTGCAGCATGGAGGAAAGGTTTTGAGCTGTTTTTCTGCAAACGTCAAGGGTCAGGGCAAGCGGGTCATCCACAAGCTCAATCCCAAGGGCCCGGGCCACTGTTTCACCTTCCCTTACCGCGGCAGTAAGTTTTTCCTGTGAGGCGGCTGAATCAAGCAGTTTACCATTTGGGCAGCGGTTGATTGCAGTTAAGGCATTAATGCCCACATTGATGAGGAGTTTGGTCCAGAGATAGTCAAGAATATTATCAACGATTACCGTCTCAATACCCCCGTAATTAAGCAGATTGCATATCTTGGCAAGCAGAAGTGATTTTGTAAAACTCACAGACTTGAGAAAACCAATCCTGGTCAAACCATCGCCGGCATGATGTACATGCCCCTGGGCCACCATATTGGCGCCCTGGGCTGTAACGCCAAGTACGACTGATGGCAGCTTTTGCCTGTCCTTGAGGAGTTCCAGGTGACCAATGCCGTTCTGCAGAGTTACAAGAAGGGTGTCGTCCTGGACAAGTTTTACTGCCTGCTGAAGGCCTGCAGCCACCTGGGGTGATTTGACACAGAGAAAAATTATATCCACCGGGCCGATCTCCTGCGGGTCAACAGTTACTTTTGCGCCACAGGTTTGTTTCCGGTTTCCTTCTTCAAGAATCAGACCATGTTCGTTGAGGTATTGGGCCCGGTCCGGTTTGTAATCAAGGAGCCAGAGATCAAGGGCCGGATTACTCGATTGGTCCAGTTTGATGGTTAGTGAGGCAGCAAGAAGGGTACCCAGGGCACCAGGCCCTATTATTGCAACTTTCATATAAAAATGGCGGGTCAGTAAAGAGAATTAAAGGTGAGAAAATTCACGGGCTCCATTTCACCGGAGCCCGTGAATTTTCTAACGTAAATTATTGCTTAAGACTTGCTTCTTCGATAATAACTGCATAGGAGTAACCGGAGCCAAAGTCCTTGTTGGCGGCGAGAACGCCTTCCAGGGTGATGATATCCCAGGCAGGATCTGGTTCCAGTGAAGTGGTAACAACGAGATCGTGTGTGTTGTTGGCAGGATCTCCGGTTCCGTCCTGGAGATGGATCCAGTTGCGGCCCATGATGCGCGGGGATACTTTCATGACCTTGCCCCTGACAACAACTGTTTTGCCGTTAAGCTCCTCACCTTTACTGAAAATTTCACCAACTGTATAGCTGTTTTCACCCGGAGCCTTTTCTACCTTGATGTCGGCAGAAGGTACCACAGCTTTCTGGCTTCCCGGAATCATGCTTGCGTCTCCAGCAGCCGGGGCGGCACCTTCACTGCTAAGGGCCTGAGAAAATGATTCAGCCCCGGAGCCCGGAGGCTGGGAGAAGGGTTCTGTGCCAGCGGCCGGAGGCGCCATTGCGGGCGGAGTTGCGCCCTTACCAATAAGACCGCCGGAGAAAATGATTTCCGGGAAGGTACGGTCCAGGGTTTTGCTGACGAAATTCTGCATAACCATACCGTCCATATAGGTTACTTCTTCACCAACCGTAACAGGCGTCTGGTTCACAGCTACCCATTTTGAGCCTGCATCTGTTTCCACGTTCAGATATGTGTAGCCGGCCGAATCCATGGTCTCAATCACCTTTCCGGTGACAGGTGCACCAGGTGCAGCTGCAGTGCCGCGCTCAGGTTGCGGCTGGGTAGCCTGCTGTGTGCCTGCCTCTTCCTTCGGCTTGTCCTGGCTGCAGGCGGCTAAACTGATTATAAAAATAATACTGCAGACTAAAGAAATAAATTTGTACATGAAACATCCTCCTTAAAAATTGTTAATGCCTGTATTTTGTAGTTGCATAAAACTATCAAAGGCCCCATCACGACCTGGGTACAATCGCTTTTCGCTCAGGACGATGATAGTGCAAATCCAGCGGCGTGATTTCGCCAGCAAATTATAAACACAATAAGCGTTTGAATTGTGAATAACAAGTTTGGGACTATAAATAATTATTATCTTTTCAGCAAGACGAAGTTGGTAAAACATTTCGGATAAAAAAGATGGTGCCAATAAACTTTAGCCAAGGGCAGGAAAAACATGATCCTCAAGGGCCCTGGCCCAGACCTCATAGCCCTCTTCGCTCAGATGGACTCCGTCAGTCTCATAATAGGCTGTGATGGGCCGTGAATCTTCGCCAAGAAATAAGGGGTACAGATGCAGGAAGACAATATTCTTTTCCTTGGCTATATCCTCTAATCTTCCGTTGACCCGTGGAACAGCATCGCCGAGAAAGAACAGGTCAATGGGCAGCAGGCTGGCCATAACAATGGTTGTCTGTGCATAATTTTCCTGCAGCATGGTGATGATTTTTTTATAGGTTATCAGGAAGCCATAATCCTCCATGGCGATGTTGTTGGTACCGGTCATGATCATGACCAGGTCAGGCGTCTGGACCCTCCTGATGATACCTGGCAGCCTGGAATAAAGCCCCTCGGCAGTTTCACCCGCAGAGCCGAAATTATACACCTGATCGTCCTTGAATCGATTTTGCCAATTAAAAAACTCGATCAATGAGTCGCCTATGAAGAGAAATTGCCGGGTCATGTCAGTTTATACCTGAAATAAGAACCACTGCACCCATTGGCGCGACCTTGACGTTTTTGTTGGAGGCCAGAAGAATCCCCTCTTCTTCCTCCAGAATATCCATGGGGGGCGGTGCTGCGGTATCGATAATTTTACGCCACCTGAGGTTTCTTCTCGGGGTCGGAGCCGTGAATCTTTCAGTCTTAGCGTGATGCCCATTCAGCATTATGAAAAAGTCGTTGTCAGGTTTTCCTTCTGCTCCATGCCCATCCAAGAGGAACGCGAGACTTTTGGCAGAGGCTGACCAGTCGCTGGTATCGGGCTGGGCTGATTGCCACCTGATAGGATGATGCAGCTCATGGGGCAGATCCGGGAAAAAATCTGACCGCCTGAAAACCGGATGTTTTTTGCGCAAGGCAATAAGAAGACGGAAAAAACGAAACAGGTCCCTGTTTTTTTCCTTCAGGCTCCAGTCAATCCAGCTGAGCGGATTGTCATGACAGTAGGCATTGTTGTTTCCTTCCTGGGTCCGACCGAATTCATCACCTGCCAGCACCATGGGAACACCCTGTGACAGCATAAGAATGATCGCCATGCTGCGCATCCTCCTGGCACGGAGGAAGTTTATCGCTACATCGTCCGTCCTGCCTTCATGACCGCTATTCCAGCTGATATTATGGTCGTAACCGTCCCGGTTAGCCTCGCCGTTTTCCAAGTTGTGCTTGGTATTGTAACTTACCAGATCAAAAAGGGTGAAGCCGTCATGGCTGGTAACAAAATTGATGCTGTTGTAAGGCCGGCGTAAACTTTTCTGAAACAGGTCCGAACTGCCCGCTATGCGCGTTGCCAGAGAAGAGACCGTGCCCTCATGGCCGCACATGAACGCCCTGACATCATCCCGGAATTTGCCGTTCCATTCAGCCCAGCGGCCGCTGGTCGAAAAGGTTCCCACCTGGTAAAGACCCGCGGCATCCCAGGCCTCTGCTATCATTTTTGTATGGGACAGGATGGGGTCCTCGGCGATCATCTCCACCATGGGTGGATTGCTGAGGGGCTCACCGTTCTGGTCCCTTCCCAGAATGGAGGCAAGGTCAAAACGAAAGCCGTCCACATGCATCTCAATAACCCAGAAATGCAAACAGGCGATAATATGCTGCCTGACAATCGGATGATTGCAGTTAAGGGTGTTGCCGCACCCGGAGAAATTAAGATATTCCCTGGTAACGGGATCGAGAAGGTAATAAATAGAATTATCAAGCCCCCTGAAGCTGAGCAGGGGGCCGTCGCTGCCGCCTTCAGCCGTATGATTGAAAACAACATCAAGGATCACCTCTATGCCGGCCTTATGCAGAGCCTTGACCATTTCCTTGAATTCTCTCACCTGGCTGCCGTTTTTATTGTCAGCTGCGTAGGAAGCCTTGGGGGCACAGAAGGTTATGGGGCTGTATCCCCAGAAATTAAGGAGTTCCTGGCCGCTCACAGGATTGATGTTGGTATTTTCATTTTCATTGAATTCGGTGACGGGCATCAGCTCAACCGCAGTGATGCCCAACTCCAGCAGGTAGGGTATTTTTTCTATAACACCGGCAAAGGTTCCGGGATGTTTCACCTTGGAAGAGGGATGCTGCGTAAAGCCCCGGACATGCATCTCGTAGATGATTGAGTCCTGGAGAGGGATTTGCAAAGGCCTGTCATCTTCCCAGTCAAAATGGTTGTCAACAACAAGGCAGCGCCTTTTGAAGCCGGCCTGCTTTTTGTTTGGGCCATTCCATTGCTCACCGCCTGCAAGCGCCTTGGCATAGGGGTCGAGCAGAAGAGCATTGTCGTCAAAATAAAGACCCGATCCCTGGGGATCGTGGGGGCCGCTTGTTCTGAAGCAGTATTGCAGGTCATGTTGCTTTGTTCGGAGCAGGATGTGCCAGATGTCTCCAGTTTTATTATGGACAGGATCCAGTGCAATTTCGCCTATACGTCTTCCTGTTGCGGCAAAAAGCACGAGCCACAGGCGTTCCGCATGGCGTGAAAAAACGGCAAAGTTGATGCCTTCAGGCGTAATGGTGGCACCGGGCTGCATGGGCGAGCCCGGCGAGATATCAAAGGTCCATTTCGGTGAGAGCGAAACTTTTTTCATCTTGTTTTTAAGGCTAAAAAGGCTTCAGACGGTTGCTGCCAGAAATCGCATTTTTTCAGAGGAATGCCTGCCCCGCCAGATTCTGCCATGCCAATGTTATAGCCGGCCGCGCAAAAAACATGATGCGGGCACGAATGATGGCTGCAGCTCTTTGATTTTTTCAGGTGCGCTATTCCAATTATTATTGTTGTATGTGGACATGAATGTATTGGCTCGTTGTGCTTATTGCAAGAAAACTTTGCAGCCGTGATCGAAGAAAAATCTACTTAGGTACAAAGTGGGAATGAAATTTTGTTTTGGGTGCTGTTTTTTGCATTCGCATGCCCTGAGAATTTTGTGCTGGAAAAGAAAAAAGAACTTGCCAGAAAAATCTGACAAATTATTCTTGTTGGGAATTATTCTTAAAAAGGGCGAGATGTACAGTGTGTTTAACTCAGAATGCAGGGAGATATTATGAGTTTTTTTACCAAACTGGGTATAGATCCTACACAGGCCTCCATTGACTGGGATTTGCAGCCGGCTGACACCTTCGGCATGTTTGAAAGCTGGGGAGGCAAGGAAAGGGTGAAGAACAAGAATGAGCGCTTTTATTATTTTTATATCGATAACTGGCAGCCGCCGGCAAGGCTGCTCCTCATGGAGCGGGGTATTAAGTATGCCAGGATCCTTGCCAGGATAGAGGCTCCCCAGGAATTGATTGATTCATGTATTGCAGCGCAGGGCAAATCCACCACCCTGGATGCGAGCTACGCCATTGATGGTACCATCAAACTGTGGCTGCAGAAAAATGTTGTGGACTCGAAGGACGACTCCCTGGTCATACCTATCAAGGTCGAAGAAGAAGAGGATATGCGGGATACCGGATTGCCCCGGTCATCAGATCCTGTGCCAGCACTGGAGCAAAAAAAACTACGGAGCACTCCGCTCGCTTTTAAAGAAGGGGAATTGGAGGAGCTGATCAGCCACTCCGGCCTGTTTGAAAGACGATACAATCCTGAAGGCAGTGCAGAGGGCTATCTTGTGGACAATGGTGACGGCCTGACCGTAACCGACCTGACAACAAGACTCATGTGGCAGCGGGGAGGGAGTGAAATAAACTCTATCCGTACAATACAAAACTGGATTGGAGAGTTGAACAGGTCTAAGTTTGCAGGGTATAATGACTGGCGTTTGCCTACCTTTGAAGAGGCTTTGTCGCTGGCGGTAAAGAAGAAAAACAGCAAGGAGTTATATGTGCATCCCTGTTTTTCAGCAGGCCAGCCATTTGTCTTTACTTCTGACAAAAGGGATCCGGGCGGGCACTGGTTTATTGATTTTGCCCAGGCCCGGGTTTTCTGGGCCTCGGGGTTTAATCCGGGGGGCTTTGGGCGGGTCTGCCGCACTGTTTCTTAAAAGATAAAATAGAATGAATTCCACCGGCATCACATTTGCTTTGTGAGCCGTTTGCAAGCATGGGCTAATTTTTTTGTTCACTTCTTTGCTTGCTCTGTCAATCGTCAGCAGTATTGTATGCTGACAAAGAAACGAACCAAAGAAAGGGCAGCCCATCACTTGGCCCCTCTCTATGCGGGGCAACCCTGCGCTGCTCAATATAACAGGGCGCTGCGAAACTCGCGGAGTTTATACCCCCTTGCGGGGTGCTCAGGCAGTCCTTGCGCTATAAATTTTCCAGAGGGGTTCGATTTTTTTGAGCCGGGGACTGGGGAGCTCGTCCCAGTAGATTTCAGGTTTCAGGCACGGCGGGTTGAATACATGCATGCGGTAGGGGGTTATTGCTCCGGACATTTTTATATCCCATTTATCCTGGGGAAGCAGGTCCAGGGAAATCTGCTCCTCGCGGATAAAGGTTAAAGCAGTCCAATTCTGCTCCAGTGCGCCAAGTTCTTGAAAGATGGCGCAGCATAGATCAAAAAATCCCTTGCCGTCACCTATCCTTCCACCTTCAAGATCAACAGCCAGTGAGCCGGTAAGCAACAGCCCCAGCGAAAGTTTCTCTATGGCATCATTTTTCAGAAGTTGCCCGTGTTTTTCTAGACCCTTGTAGGTTGCTGCGGCTGAAAGGTTTTGGAAAGAGACGCTGTGGGCCGGCAACAAGAAAAACCCTTTACGGATGGAGGGACCCGGCATGACAAGGCCTTTACCATCAACAAGGCAATTGATGCGGGCCTGATGCAGTGATTCTTCCGGAGTGGCAAAAACAGTGGCAGCATCACGGTATTCCCGCATACTTCTCAGTTTTTCCGCAGCCTTGCCCCAGAGTGGTGCAGTTCTGTTTTCAGCAAGAGTTCTGTGCCAGGAAGACCGTGTGGATTCTTTCTCCGTCATACGTATTTTTTTAATATGGGTTCAAACATGCTGCTGATGCAGCCCTTGTGTGATAGAAGCAATCAATCACGATAATATATGAACTGGGGCGGAGAAGAAAGGTATTAATGGGGGAAAATTATCAGCTTTTAGAGTTTTTCAGTCTTTTTGTTGTCGGAGAGGACAACAATAGCGGAATCGAGTGTGGGGGGAGCATCCGTGGTTTTGGTCCTGTTATCTGCCGCGGCAGCTAAGCGCAGCTGGTGTTTTTTGCTGAAGCCGTAATCAACCAGCTTGTCAATATCTTCCCACATGTTGCGGCTGCCGAGGATTGCAACGAGGATTTCTTCACCATTGCGGGAAAATTTACCGACATATGTCTGTTTGGCAGCCCAGGTGTAGCCGGTCTTGCCGCCTTCTGCTCCTGCTATCTGCCAAAGGGCCTTATTGTGGCTTCTGAGGGTTTTGCCGTATGAGGTCCTGGCCTTGGGAAGCTTTATCCTTTCGGCAAACTCCGAATGTTTCATGGCTTTTCCAAAGATCATTGCCAGGTCTCTGGCAGTGGTCTGCTGACCTTTTGCTGTTAAACCGGAGGCAGTTTTGCAGATAGTTTTCCGGGCCCCAAGTTCATTGGCTTTTAGGGTCATCATTTTGGCAAAACTGGATTCTGTGCCGCCTATTTTCTCAGCCAGGGCAACACTGGCATCGTTTGCCGAGGCAAGAAGCACCGCATTGATCAAATCATTGGCATAGTAGGATTTGCCTTTCTTTAAATATATCTTGGAACGCGGCATACTTGCAGCCCGACCGGACACAGGCACCAGGGAATTATTTTTCAGGTAGTCTATGGCAATCAGGCTGGTAAGAACCTTAATGGTGCTGGCAGGCTGACCAGGCCGGTCCGGGTTGTGTGCGTAAATTTCCTCCCCGGTCCCTGCATCAATGACGATAGCGCTGCGGGCAGACAGTTTTTTGCGGAATGAGCTGTCTGAAATCCTGACAAGCTGGACAGGCTTTTTCTTTATATCCTCCGGTCTTCTGAGCAAAACAGGGGAGTCATCAGGTGCAAGCCCGTAGGAGGTGAGGATCTCCCGGCGTAATTCAGAAAGCCGTTTTGCTATCGGTGTGAATTTATGGTTCGAGGTGAGGATGGCTGTGCTGGATGAGGACGCACGGTTATCGGCAGATTGTCCTTCCATTGGGAAGGACAAGGCAAAAACTACAAATATTAACAGTAAGGCTGCAGATTTTTGCATCGAGTGATATGTGGTCGTCTAACTCTATAGACTTATAGAAAAAAATCTCTTATCTCCGCCCCCATGGTGCATGGTGTGCGAGGAAATGTCAAGTGATTTTTTAGCTTTTTATTCCATATGTCTGATCTTTGGTTATTTTAGGTAAGTCTATGTACACAACATGTAGTGGTGTGGAACATGGAGAGTCCCAATATGTTGCAGAAGAGGATAAAAATAAAAAATAATAATTACAAAGAGTTAAAGTTTTAAAAAAGAGGATATGTGCGTTTGGTGAGTTAAAGTCTGTTTACTCTTGCCTCTTGTTTAAAATCTGCTGTACCATGAGAGTTACATTCCTGAAATCGATTTTACCGCTGCCCATCTTGGGAAACTCATCCATAACAGTAAAGATTTTTGGCAGGGCGATCTTGGGCAGGTCAGCTGCCATCTTTTTCAGGGTTTTCTTCTCATCAATGGGCGCGGTTACAGCCGCAACTATCCGGGCACCCTTGATTGCGTCCGGTACGTCAACTACACAGCAGAGCACATCGTCGGGCAGATATTTCTCCAGGGCATTCTCCACCCTGATAAGCGAAACCATTTCCCCGCCGATCTTGACAAACCGTTTCAGGCGGCCCACATGCCAGAGGTAGCCGTCTTCATCCAGGTTGCCCATGTCGCCCGTATCGTACCAGCCTCTGCGGATATGCAGGGAGGTCTCTTCAAAGTCATTGAAATATCCCTTCATGACCAGATCACCCTTTACCAGGATCTTGCCGTTTTCTCCCACCGCGCATTCCTCGCCCGTTTCGTAATGCTCGATCCTGACCCGGACTTCTTTGAATGGCAGGCCGACACTGCCGGGTTTGTTCATCCCTTCCGCATTGCCTGAAATACCCGGTGCAGTCTCTGTGGTCCCGTAGGCTTCGTAAAGGACTAAGTTGTGTTTTTCCATGAAGCCTTCGCGCAGGGCGTCAGGACATTTATCTGCCCCGCACAGGGCAAGGCGCAGACTGGCAAAATCACCCGGCTCAGACTTACGCAGATAACCCCAGAAAAAGCTTGGTGTGCCGACCATGAGAGTCGGCTTATCATCGCGGACAATTTCGCAGACCTTTTTGTAATCCAGGGGGTTGGCATAGGAGATGATCGTCATGCCATGGTAGAGAGGGGCCCAGAGGTTGCCGGTCAGTCCAAATACATGAAAATAGGGGAGGTTGGCCAGGAAAATGTCATTTTCATTCAGGTTGTAGCGTTCGGAGATACTTTCAACATTGGAAACTATGTTCCGGTGAGTGAGTTCAACAGCCTTGGGATCCTTTTCGCTGCCGCTGGTAAAAAGAATGACCGCATCCTGCTGCTCGCTTTTGCCTGCCACCAGCTTCTGGATCGCTGCAGCAGGAAGCTTGGAAATTGCGGCAGCCTTAATTTTATTAGGCGTGCTCAAGCCTGCCATGATGTCTTCAATGTAGACCATGCCATCAACATGAGGGCAGTCTATCTTTTGCAGAAGAGCTTTAGAGGTGACAATAGTCTTAAAGTCGCACTTTTCCTGGGCATACCGGCAGTTGTCTTCCGCACCTGTCGAATAATTGATCATCACCGGGGTGCTGCCGCGCATCAGGGCACCCAGGATGGTGAGACCGCACCCGGCAGATGTGGGGATCATTACACCCAGAAAGCCCTTGTTATATTTTTTAAACTTGGCTGCCAGGAGAAGAGATGCAATAAGCGCTTTGGAGTAAGTTACTTCCCGGCCTGCAGTGCGGTCGATAAACGCAAGTTTTTCACCTTGCTTCTTTGCCACCTCAATAAAACGATGATGTAAAAGCATAGCCTCTCCCTGTGAATGAGTTTAGTTACTACACAACCATGCCACCAGTATTCATAAGAAAGAAATGATGATGCCGATCAGGGTATTGTTGTCATCAACGATTGGCAGGTAGCGAACGGAGTTTACCATCAACTAGAAGAATCCCTCCGGGAATCCCATGGTGGAAGGCATGAAGATCACCCTGGTTGAAAGGTCGTTGCTATCCTTTATTTTCATTGAAAAATTCTCCCTGAACAAAAAACTTTATACCAGAAATGAAGGCAACTACAAATATTAAATGCTAAATTTTCAACCAGTTGGTATGGAAAAAGCCAATTTCGAAATGTTTATCAGGACATCTATGTCACAGAGTGAACGGAGAGCGGAATTTCCCAGGGACAGGGTATCGGGTTCACTGCAGTTTCTTTGTGCCGGCAACAACAAAGACCGGATCGCTCGATGCAATTTCTCCCGCATGCCTGTCATCGGCAGGGCGCGGCCAATTGCGGGCAGAAAAAGTATGAAGCTTTGTGAAGAGGCCATTATCCAGCAGGAAGTCAAGGACGAGACCCATGCGCTCGAAGTCGTGAATTTCCAGCCATAAGCGCGTTACCTTCGGAGGGAACCAGCGGTTTGAGAAGCTGATGAGTATCCTCCCCCCAGGGACCAGTACCCTGCTGATCTCATTGATAATTTCGTAGGGATTAGTCAGATATTCTATAGAGAGGCTGCAGACTACAACATCAAAGGAATTATTGCTGAATGGAAGCAATCCGGTTTCATTCAAATCATGGACGAGATGGCTGTTTAAGGCGGGATTTTTCTGAAGTTCAACATTATTCAATCCCAGGCCGGTTATGGCAAGATCATAGTTTTCAGGCAGGTGGGACTGGACACTGCTCATAAGATCAAGCACCCTGTCATTCCTGTTCAGGAAACTTGTATAGATGCGGCACAGCATTGAATCTGCCTGTGCGTCGATATGGCCGACCAGACGGGGCGCAGCGTAAAACCTGGAATCAGCATTTTCATCCTGCCGGTCGTGAATGCGCCTGCTATTAAAGACAGTTTTTCTGCCATTAGCGCGGGCCTGCATGCCAGGACCGTTGCGCGTCACTTCTTCGAGCCAGTCAGTGCAGCGGCCCCCTCTTTCCACCGATGCCCGGCGGATTGACCTAACCTGTATTTTAAGTTCGAGGGCTTGCTTGCACAAAGGATGGTTCAGGTCCACCTGGATTTTGGCACCATCAAGCCCGATGACACGGAACGGGGCCAGACTTTGCGGAAACACACCTGCAACGTTCCTCAGCAGGCCCGAAGGATAAAATCTGCCGGGCTGGGGTATAATTTTGCGGCCTGCGACATGGATACCCCTGAATTGTTCCGGAGAGAGATCCAGGATGTTGTGGGACGAAAATTCCGGAACAACAGTTCCCGGTCTGAATGCAAAGGTTAAAGTTTGATTTTCCCTGGAACCGAGAATTTCCTTTTCCACTTTCGCAGGAAAAATATCCCGCCACATATTCACATTTGGCGCGTAATAGAGTTCGCTGTGTTTTGCTTCCGGGCTCTGCCAGTTCAGCTCAAACTCTATTGATGCCAAAGATTTATTTTCAAGTATTTTCATTGGTAAAACAGGTAATTATTCATTGTTGACTGCAAAAATAAACATCAATCTGAGAAAGTAAAAAAATCTTTTTGCACAATTGATTAAAACAATAGTACCCTGAAAGTACAGAGCAGATATACATAATAAATAATTTTTTTAAGCCGGGGAAGTTGCGCCATGGAGCAAACAATTAAAATTGGTGTCAGTTCATGCCTGCTCGGTAAAGAAGTCCGGTACAACGGGGGGCATAGCCATGACCGGTATATTACAGGTACACTGGGCCAATATTTTACCTTTGTGGGTGTGTGTCCTGAAGTTGAGGCAGGTTTTGGCATTCCGCGTGAGACTCTGCGCCTGGTTGGAGATCCTGAATCACCGCGTTTACTTACCTCCAAAACCCGTCAAGACTATACTGATACGATGCTCAATTGGGCCCGTACTAGAGTCAAGGAGCTTGAAAAGGAAAACCTCTGCGGTTTTATTTTCAAAAGCAAATCACCGAGCAGCGGCATGGAACGCGTCAAGGTCTATACAGAAAAGGGGTTTCCGGGTAGCAATAAGGGCGTTGGTCTCTTTGCCCGGGCTTTCATGGCCAATTTCCCCCTTATTCCTGTTGAGGAGGAAGGCAGGCTGCATGACGCTGTTTTGAGGGAAAACTTCATTGAGCGCATCTTTGCCCTCAAGCGGTGGCGTCAGGTTGCTGAAGAGAAAAAGAGCAGGGGCGCGATTGTTGCCTTTCATACCGAGCACAAGCTGCAGATAATGTCCCACAGTCAACAGTACTACAGGGATATGGGCCGTCTTGTTGCCCGAGTCAAGGAGATTCCCCTGGCGGTCCTCTATGATCAGTATGAAGCCATGCTTATGGAGGCCTTGGCTCTCAAAGCGACGGTTAAGAAAAATGTCAATGTTCTGCAGCATATGGCGGGATATTTCAAAAAGGTCCTGAGCAACGATGAAAAAAAGGAACTGCAGGAAATTATTGAACAGTACCACCAGAATTATACTCCCCTGATTGTGCCCATAACTCTTGTCAATCATTATGTGCGGAAATATGACCAGGAATATTTGAAGAAGCAGTATTATCTCAACCCGCATCCAATTGAACTGAAGCTCAGGAATAGAGCCTGAAACGTATATTTGACTGAAACATATGGATCGCACCAGAGTACTTATCACAGGCGCAACGGGATATATCGGCCGGAGGCTGAAGAAGAAGCTTTTGGCCTGCCCTGAACTGCAGGTCCGCATTTTTGTAAGAAATGCCTTGAAAGTGCAGGAAAAAACAAGGCAGCAGGTTGAGATCGTCGAGGGGGATACCTTCAACAGGGAGCAACTTGCACGGGCCCTGGAAAATATTGATGTGGCTTTTTATCTCATCCACTCCATGGGGGCAGACAAGGACTTCAGTGATCTTGACCGCAAAAGTGCAGAGAATTTCAGAGATGCCTGCATTGCTGCAGGTGTCCGGAAGATCATCTACCTGGGAGGACTGGGGGTAAAGGATACTGCCAGCAAACACCTGTTGAGCAGGATTGAGACCGGTGAAATTCTCTCTGCCCGGCAGGAGAGGATAGTTACCATCTGGATCAGGGCAGGAATTATCATCGGCGCCGGCAGCAAGAGTTTTGAGATACTGCGAAACCTGGTCGAGAAACTACCCATTATGGTTACACCCAGGTGGGTAACTACGCGGACACAACCCATTGCCGTTGACGACGTTATCTCCTATCTCACTGCTTCAATCCAGCTTGAAACCAGGGAGAACATCATCGTTGATATAGGCTCCGATACTATGAATTTCAAGGATATGATGCTTTCCGCAGCCAAGGTCATGGGACTGCGGAGGTTTGTGTTTCCCCTGCCTGTTCTGACGCCGAAACTCTCTTCCTACTGGTTGATATTTTTTACCCCGGTTCCCTATAAGATTGCGGCAGCTCTTGTGGAAGGCCTGAAATCTGAGACCGTGCAGCAGAATGACAATGCCAGACATTATTTCCCGGCAATCAGGCCCATTTCATTTGAAGAGTCTGTGCGCCGGGCAATCAAAGAAATTGAGGATGAACAGGTTATCAGCAGGTGGTGCGATTCGAGTGCCGGTGAGGTCTGCGATATTATTAATCAGGATGATCCTTCCAGTGCAATAATCAGGGACAGGCGTGTTGTGGAATTCGCCAATGTTGCCCCGGAAAAGGTTTTCCAGTCAGCTCTTGCCATTGGCGGGGAAAGGGGATGGTATAAGTACAATGTATTATGGCGGCTCAGGGGAGCCATTGATAAAATGGTCGGCGGGTACGGCCTCAACCGCGGCCGGAGAACACGGGGTGAATTACGTATTGGCGATGCCCTTGATTTTTGGAAAGTGGCCGATATCAAACCCAACAAAAGGCTCCTGCTGCTGGCCCAGATGAAGCTTCCCGGTAAGGCCTGGCTGGAGTTTATTATTGAAGACAACATGCTGATCCAGACAGCACATTTTTTTCCGCGGGGCATCCTGGGCAGGCTTTACTGGTATTCGACCCTTGTTTTTCACAACCTGGTATTTCAGGATCTGGCAGAAAAAATTGTCAGGCAGGCTGAGCAGGGCGGTTGATGCCGCCGGTTATTCTGTTACCGGAATCCCCTTGCTTTTGAGGTCTTGCAGGACCTTTTTGATCTGGGCCTCATTGCAGTCATCGATGTGGTAGACATTTTTCATGCCGTCACGGAACTGCAGGATGAAGTGCCCGTTGTCATCCAGGTGGGCTTCTTTGATATAGTCCTTGTCAAGCCAGGGATTTATCTCTGCCATAAAGTCGTTTAAGCTGCAGGTTTTCATGGATGTTCCTCCAGTCAGGTTGGTCTGGATAACGCCTCAATCTGTCAAATTTTTTGTCTATCAACTGCCCAAAGCAAGCTGTTGTCCGAGCGCATCATAATATCTCTAATCCGGTTTCGCCGCTGCCAATTAAGGGGAGTGTTTTTCTTAGGGTAAAATAGACAAGAAATTTCGGGCCTTTTTCTTTGTCTTGCTCGGGGGTCAAGTGGCGTCTGGTCATTTTCGCAATCAGTTCAGGGTCAGTATCTTCACGGACCTTTTTTAAAAAGAGACGGATTCCCTTGTAATGGGGGCCATCTTCGATAAAAAGATATGTGGCATAAGGATTTACCCCAATATTATGGTGTGTCAAATGGTCCCGCATTATGAAGGCGAGGGTCCCGTCTTCCAGGATATGCGGCTTGGAATAGATGGCAGCATCAACCTTGCCCTCTGCATCTGCCGTGGCCAGGACCCCTTTCCCGGTTATTCCGCTTAGGTATTCCCTGAGAGTCATAGATTTATACCCCGCTTCTTTGGTCTGTTCTGATGAGTTTTTTGGTGTCATATTCCTGTTTTTGTAATCGTGCCAGGATGGCTTGATACACTTCTTCATCCATAACAGGTGTCCGTGACAGGATCCACAGGTATTTTCGATTGGGATGCCCGACTACGGCATATTCATAATCCGGGCCAAGATCAATTATCCAGTAATCTCCTGCAAAGGGCCAGAAAAAAGAAACCTTCAACCTGGCGTTTGTCTCTTTATCCACAACCCAGGCCTTTCCCTTTACGGAATGGAGCTTGTCGGAAGACTTTTTATAACATTCATTAACAACGTTTATCCTGCCGTCATCACGCAGGCTATAGGTCGCCTTGCTGTCGACACATCCTTCCTGGAACCTGTGATGATACCTGGCAATTTCATACCACTCGCCCAGATATCGGTCCAGATCCACAAAAGTAACAGTTTCTAAAGGTTTCATGCCATTTCCATTCTTGGCGGCACATCCGATGCAAAACAGAGGCAGCAGTAAAATTAAACAAAGAAGCTTTTTATTCATTTCAGGATGATGTTTGGGTTCCGCCAGGAGTGGTGTGCACACTGGTTTTTATCATTAGTAATTGACATAAAGATATACTGGAAAACATACATAAAAAAGCTCCGGCTGCACCTTGTTCTCACAGGTAAAACCGAAGCTTTCCAAACGAGTTAAAACTAATTTACCAACGTTCAGTTCCGATCAGTTGGCTGACGTCCATGCAATTATTTTTTTCTTCTTCAGACAGTTCTTCCTTGGTCTTGATGTTACCCTTAAGGGCGTCAGCAGAACAGGCATATTCTTTACCGTCTTTATCCCTGATCCATACGAGCGACTCATATCCACCTTTGTTGTATTCTTCTTCTGCCATGATGTTCCCTCCTTGTTTTACTTTTTAAATTGCTCATCCCATATGAGATATATATTAATATTATTTATTATATTTCAAGGTTTAATTCTAAATTTTTATTACCAACGTTCGGTTCCTAAGAGACTGTTGATATCAAGACATTTTTCCCGCAGTTCATCCGGTATTTCTTCAAAGTGTTCAATATTTTTCGTATCATTTCCATAACAGGCAAATTCTCTGCCGTTTCTGTCGTTGATCCATACGATTGATTCGTATCCTCCGCTGTTTTCTATGTAAGCCATGGTGTACCTCCACTATATGTAAAATTTGATTTTTAGTTTTCTTTAATTTTTACATTATTCACGAAATACTGTTGCCGCAATAGGTGATATTTAGTAGATTAATAATAGTAAAAACTATTATTAGAATCGGTCGCAACCAGCGGAAAAAAAGAAATGCAGCCCCAATCCCTCTACAAGAATATCATTGATTCCCTATCTGCCCAGATTGCAATTCTGGACGAATCCGGCGTGATAATTGCGACAAACAAGTCCTGGCAGGAATTCGGTGAGGCAAATAATCTTCAACCTCCCGTTGATTCCAAGGGCCAGAATTACCTTGAGATATGCGACAGGTCAGGCGATGAGGCTGGAGAACTTACCGCCATAGGCATCCGCAAAGTTTTAAGCGGCGAGCTGCAGGCATTCAATATGCAATATCCCTGTCATTCTCCCACTGAAGAACGGTGGTTTGTTGTGCGGGTGGTAAAGCTCAAGGCAACAGGTGTACCACAGGTTATTGTCAGCCATGAAAACATTACCCCGGTAATATCGGCCCAGGAGGACCTGAAAAAAAAGGAGATGGAGCTTTCTCAACAGAAAAAGATGCTCGAAGACTCAAATATAGCCTTGAAGGTTTTGCTGGAGCATCGCGAACAGGACAGGGTGCGACTGGAGGAAAATGTTCTTGTCAATGTAAGAAAACTTGTCAGGCCTTATCTGGAAAAGCTGCGGCTGCAGAAACTGGATGAGCACAACCTCAATCTTGTGGCGATCATTGAATCCCGCCTTGAGGAATTAACATCGCCGTTCCTCAATCGATTAACAGCCATACACCGACTCCTTACCCCCAGGGAAATCGATGTGGCCGCTCTGGTGCGGGAAGGCAGGACAAGCAAGGAGATTGCCGGATTACTTAATCTATCTGTGAGCGGCGTTGATTTTCACCGCAAAATGATCAGGAAAAAACTCGGGCTGAGCAACGAAAAATCAAACCTGCGCTCCTACCTGCTTTCCTTGCATTAGTTTTTGCAAGCATAAAGAGAGGTGTTCCGGCAAGACTGCTTATTGGATTTTGTTTCAGGAAAAGCTTTCCCGGTTCTCAGCAAGAAGCCCCCGTTCCTTCTTTATCTTCCGTATACCATTGATCAGTTCATCCTCTGAAATGAGCCCCTTGACAATTAAGATATCAATGAGCGCCTGGTTTAAAATAATCTCAGTCCGCAGCGCTTCTTCTGCTGAAATGACAGTTTGGGTGACGATGTGTTCAGCCATGTGCAAGTTCTCCGCCGGTTGGTGTTCAGTACAGTCAACAACATATACCTGACTGCATGCAGAAAAAAATAATAGGTTTGTTCCCAGGAGGTTATCAGCAGGTAAACGTCTGGTGCAACCATGAAAAAATGTAAGGGAAACAATAGAAAAGAACTAGCAGTCGGGGCAATTATTCTTGTCAGTTGAACGATCACCAAACGGGAAAACTTCCTTCGAAGATTATATCCTTGAGCCAACTGCCAGATAATGCTTGGCACGTTCCTCATCAGGAAGACTCAGAAAATCCTCTATTGCGGCCAGCATGTCCTGTTTGTCTTCTTTGATTACACCTGAGACCTGCACATAGTTGTTTTGATGGTCGCAGACAAATAAGGTGTTGAGACGGTTGTCAAGCATTTCAATTAAAAATTTAAGCTCAAGAACACAACCTTCGGGCGTTTGCGGTGTAAAGGCTCCAGCACGTATCTCATCAAAAAGAGGGCACTCGGGACCGTAAAAAGCTGCATTGCTTTTATATAGCCATAGCCTCCTGATCCGAACAAAATCGGGTTCAGTTTCATTGATCACTCTTGCAGTCCCAAGGATATGTCTTTGCCAATGCTCCCTGCCTCCCAAGCCCAGCAGAACATAAAAAGAGACTTCAATGCCGGCCTCCTTGAGCCAGTTTGCTGTTTCTATAACCATTTCAGGAGACTGCCCTTTGCGGTGAAAATGTAAAATCTTAACATCACCCGATTCTAAACCGATATGCACTCTGTTGAGACCAGCCCGGGCCAGATCCTTAATAACATCCCTTTTAAGCTTCCAGAGCGTTGATACCCGGGCATATGCGGTAAGTCGCTTGACCGGCAAAACCTTACGAAGGTATCGGGTGATTTCGATAAATTCATCCAGGCCGATCTGCAGGGGGTCGGCGTCACCAAAAAATACAGTTTCTGACTTTAGATTGCGCTGCTTGAGAAGATCAATGTCATGCTTAACTGCGGCAACTGTGCGCTTGGAAAAAGTTGGCTCACCAAGATGCGGATAGAGACCACAAAAACGGCAACGATTCCACTTGCATCCCCTGGTTAAACGGACAAGCAGGCTGCGGTACTCACTCGGTGGACGGATAATAAGTGATTCAGGTATTTCTTTTTTGCTGGCCATTTGTTGTTCAACCCTTCGTTTTAAAGATAATTATAACAAACCTGCATCATGCGCTTTGTCAAACTATTTAGCAGGAGGCGAGAGAAAAAATATATGCAGGGAGATGGATCTTGGGATTAGCGGTGAATTGTAAAGTGCAGGTTGCCTGCCGGAATACTTTTCTTTTTGCAGCTATTGCAGAGTGGCTGGCCTCGCATCAGTATGACTGCAAGAGAAGCCTATTTAATTCCGAAGGGCAAGTGGGGTATAATTTTTTTTCTCAATAGTGCCTGACTACTGCGCACCGTTCACTTTTTTCCGCAATATACCACTTGGTCTAAACGTAACAACCTTCCTGGCTTCCAGCATTACTGGTTTGCCGGTTTGAGGATTTCTGCCTTTTCGGGCAGATTTAGCTTTAACATTGAATTTTCCGAACCCTGAGAGCAAAACATCATCGCCATTTTCAAGACTGGCCTTCATTATTTTCAGAAAGGTTTCCACAGCTTCACGTGCTTGAGTCTTGGAAAGTGTGGCATTGGTTTCATGGACTTCGTTGATAAGGTCAGCTTTGGTGATAGTCATTTACATATTTCCTTGTCGGTAGTCGGAATAAAATTTACACTTAATTTCTCCGGCAGATTAAACTCTGCCATGCATTACCATTGGTTTAAGTCAGACAATCTTTCTTCGTAAGAACAATCGTAGTGAACCAAAATGCGCTTTATTTCTTCACTACTTAACCGCATTGCATATTCATGTTTCTTTTCGATTGAGAGGCTGTTGCGTTGTTCCCATATGGGACAGTCTTCATTTGTGCAAGTTAGGAAACGGCAATCAACGAGAAGCTCAAACAAAAGAGCTCTTGGTTTATCTGTAGATTTTTCGTGAATTGAACCCATGTAAGTATAAAACCTCACAAAAGATTGCACTTCTTAGTTAACTGCACACACCAGCTTATTCCGAAGCCCTAATATGTAACTTAATGAAATTATAGGGTATGATGAGAGAAAAACAATCAGGCTACAGGAGTATTTTCAGGAGTATTTTGTTTGTCAGGCATGAGAGAAATTTAGTCCTCTAGTTGTATTTATTCTTTCTAAACAAGAAGTTATAATATGACATAAAAGTATTCCCCTGATTTAAAAGGCAAAAAGCATGGTATGTAAAATTTTTCAAAAGGTTATCATTCTAGTCAGGATATTGATTTTTACTGACACAAAAAGAGTTGGGATTGCCAGTGAAAATCATAACTGGTAATTTCCCCTTATGAAGCTAATAATGCAGCAAGATATATTTTGTTTTGACAACGTATAAGTGGGTACTGAAATGCGAGGATCCCTATGGGAGTTAATAATTGTAACAGGATTGCCTGTTTTGTCACAAGCGCATTTCTTATCGAGTGACAAATTGTCCCTGATGTGGATGGGCATTTGTGAGAGGCAAGAAGATATTGACTCCAATGTAAATTCAGCACAAAAAAAGCTCTAATATGCCTGAAACAATTACATGCCACAATTGTGGCCAAGAAATCTATCCTGCATATTCTGTTTGCCCACACTGCAAAGGCCTAACGCATAAAGGGGATAAAAGAACTCAACAAAACAAAAGAGTTAATCCCACCCCTAAACTTGTAGAATGCCCCAGCTGTAAAGGTGCTCTCTCTGAAAGAGCAACGTCATGTCCAAACTGTAGCAGAGCAACGTGTGAAATCTGCAAACAAAATATACCGTCAAGTAGTGAAACTTGCCCTGCATGTGGTGATCCTCGGCCATTTGAAAAAATAACAACTGATAATCAAGTCACGACCGATGGCCGTGCAGAGGATAAAAGCAAAAAAATATTAATTTGCTCTTATTGTGGCACTGAGTCGGAATCATTGGGCAGAGAATTTGAGGAAGGGACACCGTGCCCCAAATGTAGAAAATTATTGGAGGAAGAGCCCCAGCCAGGGCAGTTCGCCCAGAAAAATGATTTCTCTAAAGCTCCAACCTATGCTAGCAAATATTATTTTATCCAACATTGGCGCGGCGAACATTCGCTGGCAAGAAGTTTTTGGATTAACGCTATAGCTATCAATATTATTTTTCAGCTCTTTGCTGCATTTTACCTGGATAAAATCATTACTAACGTTCCCTATAACGAGTGGTACATAGTCTTATTATTTTCCTTTTTAAGTCTCACTGTCATAATTTGGCAGATTGTCGGTTTGTGGCGATCAGCCAATAATCATATCCGGAAAACTAACCAGAGATTTGGGGCTGTTATTGCAAACGGAGTAATGATATTGGGAGTCATGGTTTTTGCTCATCAGTTGCTGCAGGTGCTTCCGGCTTATAATAGAATTACCAAAGATATTTTAGGAGATCGGGATCAGGTTTCTTCAAGCAGTCTACTTGATAACAACAAAGAAGTTGAAATTACCCAAGATATTTCAGGAGATGGCGATCATGTTTCTTCTCTCAAAATGCTTGATAACAACAAAGAAGTTGAAGTTGCCCAAGATATTCCAGGGGATGGCGATCATGTTTCTTCTCTCAAAATGCTTGCCAACAACAAAGAAGTTGAAATTACCGGAGGAATAAAATCAGGCCTAACAGAAGAGTTGCGTAAAATTTTTAATAAGTACCCAACAATTACAGTCGTGCATCTCAACAGTTATGGCGGAAGGGTTGGAGAAGCAAGGCTGCTCAAAGAGTTTATTGAGGAGAAAGAACTTACCACAAGCACCAACAGAGGCTGTTTGAGTGCCTGCACCATTGCTTACATGGGAGGCTCTTCCCGTTTAGTATATGGAGAAAAGAAGTTGGGATTTCACCAGTATACTTCAGCCACTACTGCAGCAGATTTCAATAAACAGTCTATTGATGCCTCTTTTAAAGAGGATATGCAGTTTTTTGAAAAAAAAGGTGCAACGGAAGAATTTATTAATAAAGTCACAGATACTTCTCCTCCAGATTTATGGTTTCCGGAGAATGATATTCTATTTTCAAACAACATAATTACCGGTATTGCCCGGGATACTGATTTTGTAATATTTCAAGAAAAAGGATCAGATTTTTATGACAATATCGACACAATGTTGAACGATATCCCAGTGTTTCCTGTAATAAAGCAATACTATCCCGAAGTGTATAATAGAATTATTTTCAAACTGGGGTTGGCTACCGATAGTGGCATAAATGATGAAATAAAATATGAAGAGATTACATCATTTATCACCTCAAATATTGAACCTATATCGTTATCCCAGCTGCCGTATGCCTCTGATGAGGCACTTATAGAATATATTGACATAGTTCTTGAGATTGGGGAAAAATTAAAAATAATTGACCCCGCTCTTTGCTATGATTTTTATATGAATGGAATGACCAGCGCTAGTATACAGGTATATTTGTCAGATTCAGATAAAAGCAGATTTTTTGAGGTGTTATCAATGGTCTTAAGAAGTGCAAAAGAAAATCCTCAACCTCTGCCAGAAGAAAGTGAAGTTCTAGAGAATATTGAGGTTTTATTCCTGGAGCAATATTCAAAGTTTGGTGATGAAATTTTTGGATGGATAGATCCAGAACAAGTTGAAGAAGTTAAAGAAGAAATCGTATGTGAAAGTATTAAAGATTTCTTCGTTTCTGTAAAAGCATTTCCCCGCAATGAATCCTGTAAAATGCTGAGATATTTCTTTGCAGAAGGTGTCAGTGAGTGAGCGTCCTGCGCTTACAACTTCCTGATTTAAAAATCAATATGTCTGTCATTTATCTCCAGTTTTGAAATTTCTTATCACAAGCCGAGCAGGAATTCTTGGCATTGCAATTCCTCTTCCCCAGTTGGAAATATAATCCTTGATCCAGTCTTTTCTGCATGGTGTCCCTCATTTACAGGACCCATGCCATAATATTTTTGATTGACACTGGATCTAAGTTTATGTAATGTTACAACAATGTGTATCCAATGTTATAACATAAAAACAAAGGTGATACAGTGAATAAAACATCTGCTTTGCGGATTAGGATTGATCCTAACCTTCATCATCAGTTCCTAAAAATATGCAAAAATCAAGATAGACCGGCATCGCAAGTTATCAGGGACTTTATGAAACAATATGTGCAGATGCATGGTGGTGGTTTGCAACTTGAACTCTTCCATGGAAATGAACGTTTTAAAATAGTTGCCAATGGGGCAAGAAAGATAACTTATTGAAAAAATTATACTAACCTGCAGCTATAGAGGGAATCTAGCTCATATGAGAAGGCTTCAATGATGGAAAAGAGAAAAGTTGAGCGATTTAATCTTCAAATTGAAACTATGCTGCAAGTTCGAAATAAAGCAATGACAGACAAGCTTCCGGTACTGTTCTCCCGGGATATCTCGTGCAACGGTGTTTTTCTTGTTACAGACAACCCGCTTTCAATCGGCACCAGTCTTGATTTGGATTTCTTGCTCAGCCAGGATGAATTGAGAAACGAGTCAAATGCTGAAAGAATTAAGATAAGTACAAGTGGCAAGGTAATACGGACCGAAGAGCAGGGCATGGCAATTGAATTTGAGAAACAATATAAAATTTCACGATTGAAACTGGGAGCAGAAGTGTAAAGGATTGATCGGGAAAGTTTGTGTAACTCATTGACATTACATTAACTATGATTATCTTTTTGATTAAGACAAGGTTGCTCGCAAGAAGCATAGGTTGGGACGGGAAATCATGGGGAAGATGATAAAAACAGATATTAATCTTCAACAAACCTTTCATGAACCTTTCGTCGTCAGCAGATGGAAGAAGAGTCCCAACGATGGCAAAATAAATTCTGTAGCCGCATTTTATGGGATCCTTGCCAAAGAGCGGGCCCGGGTGGACCGGAACGGACATGTTTTTTCTCTTGTTTCCTTTGAGGTAGGGCCGCTTGACTATGGTACGGACACAACCAAGTACTTTATCGATCTGCTCAAAAAAGAGATACGGATCACCGATGAAATCGGCTGGCTCGATAACTCGACGATCGGAGTGCTCCTTTTTAATGCCTCAATCGAAGGAGCAGGTAAGTTTATTGAAAAGATCCAGCGGATATACCCCCCGAAAAGATTTTACAGGTATTCCATTTATATCTACCCTGAAGGCACAGCGGACCATAGTGCTGCAGAGCAAACAGCTGCCCTAGGTCATCAGTCCATACTCGCTTCACCATCACCACACGATCAGCAAAAGGCAACAGACGGACAACGAGCCTTGCGCCTGCAGCCGATCTTTTTCAGCAAGATGTCAATGTGGAAACGTCTGGCTGATATTGTCCTGTCAATCTGCGCCCTCATTGCCCTGGCTCCCCTCCTGTTACTTATTGCCATTGCGGTAAAGTGTACCTCCAAGGGCCCGATATTTTTCAGGCAGAAACGGGCTGGTCTTGGCGGGGTGCCGTTTACATTCCTGAAATTCCGCACCATGCACGTAGATGCAGAGGAAAGGAAAGCTGAGCTGCTGCGGTTTAATAAACGCACCGGGCCAGTATTCAAGATGGAAAATGATCCACGTGTTACCAGGCTGGGTAAATTTCTCCGTCAATGGAGCCTTGATGAACTGCCCCAGCTCATCAATGTATTAAAGGGTGACATGAGCCTGGTAGGTCCACGGCCGCCGACCATGGATGAGGTGGCAAAGTATGAAAGCTGGCATAACTACAGGCTTGAAGTGAAGCCCGGTATCACCTGTATTTGGCAGGTTTATGCCAGGCACGAGAAATCTTTTGAGAACTGGGTAAGACTTGATATCAAATACAGAATGGAACAATCATTTCTCCTTGATATGAAACTGCTTTTTATGACAATTCCTGCTGTATTGTCTCGCAAGGGCGCCTCTTAATCCCAAATTTCCAGACTCATCAGGGCGTGATGGACACATCGTGCCAGGTTACAGATACTTCACCTTTTTACTTTGTTCTGTTCAAATCCTCCTTTCTCTTTTGATGCATGAGGTTTCCAGAAGTTCAGCGGAGATATGAGCCTCTCCAGCCGGAGGGGCTTTTTTATGGCCTGAAATAATTTTCGAATACTTCGAATTCATGACCATTGCCCCTGCACACCCTTGACTGGACAATTAAACAACATTAGGCTGACTCATAAAAGTCGGCATACAATAAATAATTGCTAGAAATTTGCCTTGAAATGACAGCAGAGGCATTTTACCAACAGTATGCCTTTGATTTGAACTATATTTTAATGATTTCATAAAGATTAATAATACTCAAAGGAACTCACCACACATGGATACATGGTTATCGCCAACATTCTGGGAGGAAATAATAACCCAGACAATTGCCTGGGTTATCACTACACTACCTTCTCTTCTTGTCATTGTTGTCTTGGCATTTCTCGCCTTGAAACTGACAAATATTTTTCTCCGTCGGTTAAAACCTCTCATGATTAATCATATGGATAGCGAAACCGATATAGATGCCATTGAAATGGAAAAACGCATTGATACGCTCCTCAACATCCTGCGGTCAACAATCAAAATTATTGTCTGGCTGATGATAGGTATGCTTGTCCTGCGCAAAATCGGCATTGATATTGCACCAATAATAGCCGGTGCCGGGATTGTCGGACTTGCCATCGGCTTTGGGGCTCAGGAACTCGTAAGGGATTTCATTTCAGGCTTTTTCATGTTGCTGGAAAACCAGATACGCACAGGTGATGTGGCAATCATCAACGGTACCGGCGGTTTGGTAGAACATGTAGGATTGCGCACTATTGTGTTACGGGATCTTTCAGGAGTAGTTCATATCTTCCAAAATGGTAAAATTAATACGCTATCCAATATGACCAAGAATTGGTCGGGAATGGTATTTGATATCGGCGTTGCTTATAAGGAAGATACCGACAAGGTAGTTGATGTTATCCAGCGTGTTGCCGAAGAACTGCAAGCTGACCCCGATTTCCAAAATAAAATACTTGAGCCGTTAGAAATATTCGGTGTTGATCAATTTGGCGACAGTGCTGTTGTTATCAAAGCCAGATTTAAAACAAAGCCGATAGAGCAATGGTCAGTTGGAAGGGAATTCAGGAGACGTCTGAAAAAAGCTTTTGATGATAGTGGCATTGAAATACCGTTCCCGCATCAAACTGTTTACTGGGGAGAAGAGATAAAACCATTAAAGATCGATTCAGAAGCAAAATAGTGCGTTAGAAAAGCATTCGTTTAAGGAAATAAAATATCCATGAGACATTTTTCTCAAAAAAACCTACTATTTATTTTGCTTGGCCTACGGGAATAATATAAATGGGTGTCTCACCTTGCTGCATTTGCAGAATCCTGGCTACTTCATGGTCTGTAAATGCACCGATGGTCACTGAACCAAGGTCAAGAGCCTCTGCCTGTAGACATAGATTCTGTGCCGCATGGCCCGCTTCAATATACATATAGCGTACTCCTCTGTTTCCATACTTGCCGGTCGTTTTTTTTTCTACGCCGGAAATGACAAAAACTGCAGGAGCTTGACTGATCGCATCTTGCCAAAGAGCAGCTTTTGAGAGCATTTGGGAGTAGTCCCCGTGAGCGCTTAACAGTAGTGTATGATCAGCTGTCAAATACTTGTATATGCCCGTTTCTAATTCATCTACATTTATTGCAATTATATATATATCAAGAGGATACAGGGCTCCTGCCGAAGGAGCAGTTCTCAGTCCTTGCTGGTTTGTAATACCCTGCGCCGCCCACAACAACTGAGATATTAATTTTATTGAAATAGAAGAATCCTTATAGTGTCTTACGGAGCGACGTTTCTGTAATATGGACTCCAGAGGTACAGTTCCCTCGGTATCTGGCTTTGGTAAACTCACTACTTTAATTTCCGGCATAATATCCTCTGCCAAAATGAAATTGGAAGCTCCTGTCAAGAACAAAAGCAGAACTGGTACTAAGAGCAGAATTCCCATAAATCTTGAAAGAGATAGGTCCATTACCCTCCTCCAGTGTCAACTTTAAGATATTTTACCAAAAGCTTAACTAATTCAAGGCAACTTTCTGAGTTACTATAACAGATGGATATATTTTTTATTTCACATTGCCACTGCCAATTTCAACTGGTAATAAAATCTGTAGAATCAAGATAGTGGCAAGGCTTTTAGACTCACTCTATATAACTTTAAAATGTATACTCGTTAATCATAACCGATTGACCTACTTCTTTTAAAAAACTGGTAAAGAATAATAGCGTGAAACACACAAAGATAAATTACTTTTTCCTTCCTTGGCTCCTATTATTATTTGTACTTTTTACTGCCTGTAAGGGTGGTGCTGGCAGTAATGTTATTACCTTAGGAGTTAAACCTAGAGTTATTATACTTAACGACAAGCTCATAAGGCCTTGGGGACTCACTTTCTTGCCCGATAATAGGATGTTAGTAACTGAGAAGGGCGGCAGTATGAAAATCTTGAATGTGGATGGCTCACCCGAACTAGAAATAGTGGATGGATTACCAGTGGTAGACGCTACGGGCCAAGGTGGATTACTTGATGTTGAGCTGGATCCTGATTTTACAACATCTCCTTGGATTTACTGGACTTATACAGAACCTGGCTCGGGTATTGAAGAGGGGTTCTCGGGTACAGCCGTCGCTCGGGGTCGCTTCATAGACAATACCATACAGAATGTGGAAGTAATATATCGCCAAGTACCCAAAGTTAGGGGTACTGGCCATTTTGGATCACGTCTCGTTTTTTCTAAGGATAAGACTCTTTTTGTGACTTTAGGTGAACGCCAAAAATTTAATCCAGCACAAGACCTCACCACATCACTTGGAAAAGTAATAAGAATCAATAGAGATGGAACTGTCCCTGCTGATAATCCTGGGATTGACGGTGCCCTACCTGAAATTTGGAGTTACGGACACCGTAATCCTCAAGGTGCCTCTCTCCGTCCGGGAACAGATGAGTTGTGGATTACTGAGCATGGACCACAGGGAGGTGATGAACTAAACCTGATTGTAAAGGGTGGCAACTATGGTTGGCCACTAGTTAGTTATGGTTGTAATTATGGTGATCCGGTCGGTGATGCTTGCCGCATTGGAGGGGGAACTCACACACCAGACCACATCGAACCTATTAGTTATTGGGTGCCTGTCTCAATTGCTCCTGCCGGTATGATTTTTTATACAGGTGAAGGTTTTCCGCAATGGAATGGGAATGTTTTTATTGGAGCATTGGCTGGCAAGGCTCTCTGGCGAATCAAACTAGACGGGGGCACAGAAGTTGAACGTGAACCTCTATTATTAGAGCTTGAAGAACGTATACGTGACGTCGAGCAAGGCCCGGACGGGTGGATATATTTGCTCACTGACAGCGGTAAGCTTATTCAGATTAGGGAATGATGGCTTAGTTAACATTGCCACCACACATCATAACTTCAATTTTGTGCTGAAATAGTTTCTATTGTGGCAAGAAGTATAGATTTTTAATTTTATAAACGAAAAACCAATTTTATTATAAAGAGCCTGCTGGAGCTATATGTGCAAAAAATAACATTTGATGGTCGGGTTGGATTAGCTTTAGGTAGTGGTGCTTCACGCGGTTGGAGTCATATAGGTATAATCAGAGCTTTAACTGAAATTGGTGTAGAGCCTGAAATTATAAGTGGCTGTTCAATAGGTGCGTTAGTTGGAGCATCTTATTGCGCAGGAAAACTTGATGAACTTGAAGGCTGGCTGACTAAAGTTTCAAATATTGAAGTTGTTAAGTTCCTGGAATTGAACTGGTCACTTAATGGCTTTGTTAATAAAAAACATCTCAATGAATTTTTAATAAAATATGTATGTGATGAAGAGACTCGAATTGAGAAACTTGAAAAAACATATGCAGCCGTCGCCACAGACCTTGATAATGGGCGGGAAGTCTGGTTTACAAGCAATTCTCTTTTAAAAGCTGTCAAGGCGTCAATGTCGTTACCTGGACTTTTTCAGCCGATTAAATATGAAGGAAGATGGTTAGTTGACGGAGGATTAGTTAATCCTGTTCCGGTTTCAATTTGTCGAGCATTAGGAGCTGATATTGTTATTGCTGTTAACCTGAATGGAGATATTGTTGGTAAACATCTACTTAAAAAGGCAAAAAATGAAGCTCATGAAGATAATAAAGGTTTAGCTGATCGCTTTGTTGAAAGTATTAAAAAATATTCAGAAACAATATTTTCAAGTGAAAATAATGAAGATCAAACACCTAGTTTTTATAATATCATAGCGAGTTCCATTAATATTTTCCAAGATCGTATCACTCGAAGTCGAATGGCTGGAGATCCACCCGATGTATTATTAACTCCCAAGCTGTCTAAAATTGGTTTGCTTGAATTTGATAAGGGAATACAAGCTTTAAATGAAGGTAAAGCTTGTGTCAAAAGGATGCGATCAGAGATTGAGTCTGCACTTTCAAAATGATCAAAAGCGACAAAGTAATAGTTTGCAAGGCGTGTTAATATTGCCATACACACCTTCACTCGACTTCTGCAGCGCAATAGTTTCTATTCTGGCAGGAAGCATAGATTTTTGCCTAACATTCAATTGCAACTAATAATAAGAATCATTGCTTGTAAATATTGAATTATTGTTACCCGCTATTTTTTCGAAATTGGGTACAAATACCTAATTTTAATAAATTTTATTGACATCTCGATAAAAACAAGTATTTACAGGTTGGTGTTTAAGCTGTCTTTGGTAGTACTGATTTAACAAATCATATTAATTAAGTTTTCAGTGAGAAATCGTCATGTACGATTTAGTTTTATTTGGGCCTATTTTCTAAAACTTCAGATAGGGAAAAGACTCTGTGGTTGTAAATAAAGATACCTGAGGGGCTTGTATGGATTCTTATTCAACTATGAAATGCTGGGAAATAATAAACTGTGATAACCTTAATTGTCTTGCCAGGAGTGAACCGGAAACTCCTTGCTGGCAACTTGCTAAAAAAGTTCAGTCTTTTCATGATATTTCTAATACTTGTCGTGATTGTATCGTTTATCTCCTTCAACATGAAACACCTATTTTTAGCAAAAAAGAGATTGAGGAAATTGTGAACCACAGAGGCAATTCAGCAAAGGTGGGAACTGGTTATTTTGCATGCATTTTAAGTACATCCTCAACTAACTAATTTTTACTTCAAGAATCAAAATTTCTGCGATCAACTGAAAGTTGTGACTCATTGCTAATTTGTCAATATGTCTAGTGGATTTAAGCCGCTACAACCGGAGAGGCTTTGTTGTTATCTCAAATGTTTTCCTTGAAGCTGGATTGAAATTTTACAAGGTAAAAATAGTTATTGCGCAAAATATTTATCGAGCTATAGAGAAAATCTCTTGCTGAATATTTGCTCATGAAACCTTAAAAAGTGAGATGGGGATGAAGATAATATCAACTTTAGTTTTTTTAATTTCACTTTTTGTATTTTCTCCTTCTTACGCTGGTGTAGGATACACTGATGGAAATAAAATTCTCTCTGCGTGTAGTGAGCTTAGCAAGCTTTTACAGTATCATTTCGAGCTTGACTCTTTTGAGGCTGGGAGATGTTGGGGATATATTTCTGCTTCTACTGATATACATCAAGTAATGAGGTATGGTTCTTCCCCAATAGTTTGTATTCCTGAGGACAAGGAAGTATCAGATTACGTAACGATTGTAATTGAATATTTAAATGAACATCCTCAAGATTTGGACCATAGAGCATTTGAACTAATTACTAAAGCATTTGCTGAAGTTTTTCCCTGCCCTCAGACTAGACTGCAACCCCAATCTCCTGAATA
>Ga0209536_100000563_pt1 | contig 60080 bp, 57 predicted proteins | sample DeeMarSeWOR28_12_FD_187461 | JGI IMG/M metagenome (GOLD analysis project Ga0209536, IMG submission 187461) | Marine sediment microbial communities from White Oak River estuary, North Carolina - WOR-2-8_12 (SPAdes) (version 2) | ecosystem: Environmental > Aquatic > Marine > Intertidal zone >...
GGGATTGAAAAGATCGACAAAGTAATCGATGTCGACCAGTCACCGCTGGGGAGGACCCCGCGTTCAAACCCTGCGACCTACACCGGTATTTTTACCTTTGTCAGAAACATGTTTTCTCAGGTGCCGGACTCACGGGTAAGGGGATATAAGCCGAGCAGGTTCAGCTTTAATGTTCAGGGCGGCAGGTGCGAATCATGCCGGGGGGACGGTCTTGTAAAGATCTCCATGCATTTTCTTCCTGACGTCTATGTGCCGTGTGAGGAGTGCAAGGGCCAGAGATATAATAAAGAAACGCTGGACATCCAGTACAAGGGTAAAAACATCTCTGAAGTCCTGAATATGACGGTGGCGCAGGCGCTTGAGTTTTTCGGTGCGGTCCCGTCTCTGAGGAAGAGACTGTCAACGCTTGACAGGGTAGGACTTGGATACATGGGGCTGGGTCAGTCAGCCACAACCCTTTCCGGGGGTGAGGCCCAGAGAGTGAAGCTCTCACGGGAGCTTGGCAAGAAGGCGACAGGAAAAACACTCTATATCCTCGATGAACCAACCACCGGCCTCCATTTTGTTGATATTCAGAAACTGCTTGATGTTCTGGCTGCGCTTGTAGATGCCGGCAACAGCGTTGTCATTATCGAACATAACCTGGATATCATAAAAAGCGCTGATTATCTTATTGACCTGGGCCCTGAAAGCGGCGATGCCGGAGGAGAAATCGTTGCTGTTGGGACTCCGGAAGAGGTGGCAGCACATCCGGGGTCGCATACAGGACGCTATCTCAAACAAAAGCTGCCAGGCAAGGGAAGGGCAGCATGAGAAGGAGAGTAAGCAGTAGGCAGAAGTCAGTAGGCAGTAAAAAAATACAATCCGACACTTGTTGTGCACCGACTACTGACTGCCGACTCCTGCTTTCTGTTTTCTGCTTACTCCTTACTGCTTATTGCCTATTACTTGTATCCGGTTGTACAAAAAAAGATCAAATGTATAAAGAGAGCCGTATTTTAATGGATACGTTCTGTTCCATTACGGTCGTCGCGTCTTCAAAGGCAGAGGCGAAGGCAGCGATCGATGCAGGCTTTGAAGAGATACAGAAACTCGAAACCCTCCTGAATTATTTTTCTTCCGAGAGCGAACTGAGCGCAATCAACAATGCCGCAGGAGCAATCCCCGTAAAGGTGAGCAGAGAGACCGTCGAGATATTAACGAAAGCAATGAATATTGCTGAAGAGACGGACGGCGCCTTTGATCCGACGGTAGCTCCGGTCATACGACTGTGGAAATTTTCAAAGGACCCTTCTGATTCTGTAATCCCTTCTGCAGATGAAGTTGAAAGGGCCCTGAGCCTTGTGGATTACAGGAACGTATTCATCGACAGCAGTGCATCAGAAATATTTCTGGAAGGAAAGGGAATGGAAATGGACCTCGGCGGAATAGCAAAGGGATATGCTGCGGACAAGGCGGTTCTCGCCATAAAGTCTCTTGGTATACAATCAGCGCTCGTTGCGATAGCCGGTGACATCAGGGGATTTGGGGTAAACACATTAGGGCAGCCCTGGAAAGTAGGCATTCAGAATCCGCGCCCTGAAACGGATTCGGAAAAACCGTGGGAAGACATCTTTGCAACCATTCAGCTGAAAGACAGCGCTGTTTCCACGTCAGGAGATTACCAGAGATTTTTTATGCGCGATGGGAAACGCTATCATCACATTCTTGATCCACATACAGGATATTCTGCTGAGTCAGGCCTGATAAGTTCAACCGTCATTGCGCCTGAAGGGTATCTGACGGACGGGCTGTCGACCGCCGTCTTCATTCTCGGCGCTGAAAAAGGGCTTCATCTGCTTGAATCAAAAGGCCTCGGCGGCGTTCTTGTCGATGCAGGGAAAAAGGTTTATCTCACAAAGAACCTGAAGGGCAACGTGGATATTTTACGCGATGAGTACCGGATTACTGAAAGATAGCAGTACACGACAGGCTTCGCAGAAGAAAGTCAGAAAAAACATTTAAAATGACGTATTTTTGACACTTTCATGTGTTTTTTTTGCAAATAACAGTATCAGTGCATTTCCGTAACGCTCCGTTAAATAAAACTAAATTAGTCTTCCCCTCTTTTGAGTCTGTGCTGGCACACTTCTTGATAGGTTATTTTTTGAAACTTACTGAATAAGAAGGATAAATTTTGAAAGGGGTGAATGTATGGGGGTGAAAAGAAATTCAGAATGGATAGAGATCGGCAGCGCCGTTGCTGTCTTTCTCAGTTTTTTCCTGGTGATAACCTTTAGCACGCCGGTTTTAACATTCGGGGCAATTCAGGAAATATGTGTTGAATGTCATGAGGAAGTTGCTTCAGCGTTTGAATCTTCCTTCCACGCAAAGGCATGGAAGGGAGCGGGAACCTCGGGAAACGGGTGTCAGTCCTGCCACGGAAGTGCTGATGCTCACAAGGATGATCCGTCGAAGGCAACGATCATCACCTTTGGTAAAGACTCAATGCAGAGCGCAGAGGAACGATCAGCGCGCTGCCTTGAATGTCACGCCACATCTTCAAATCTGTCGTTCTGGGATATAGGCAAGCATCTGGCCAATGATGTTACCTGTACGAACTGCCATTCCATTCATGTCCAGCGCTCTACCGTGGGCCAGCCTGATGTCTGTTTTGAATGCCATAGATCAACGAAAGCACAGGTAATCAAACAGTCCCGCCATCCGATTCTCGAAGGAAAAGTACAGTGCAGTGATTGCCATAACCCGCACGGCACCATTTCAGAGTCAATGCTTCTGGCAGAAACTCCGAACCTGCTCTGTTTTACCTGCCATGCCGATAAACGGGGACCATTCATATGGGTGCATCCTCCGGCAGAAGAGAATTGTCTTATCTGCCACACACCGCATGGGAGTAATCATGAGAGTCTAATGGCTGAAAGGCTTAACGTCCTCTGCCAGGACTGCCATGATGACAGATCCCACCACGGAGCAGCATACGATGCGACGTCAGGATTTGGGGGGGCCAATCAAAGCAATCGTTTTGTGGCGCGCGCCTGTATAGAGTGCCACCATACGATGCACGGCTCTGTAAACTTTAGACGATCTTTTTCGAGATAGGGAGGCAGGCAATGATGAAAAAAATCTATATAAGTATGGTTCTTTTCTTGTCGCTTGCAGTTCCTGCAGTGGCTGCTGCGACAGGTGATGTTCAGGTTCAGGGCATGGTTGAAGGCGGTGTCCAGGGTGTTGATGTAAACAGTAAAGACAGTGCCAAATTTCAGGAATTCCGCGATCTCGACGATGGAGTCCTGGGAGCGCTGCAGCTTAATCTGCAGAAAGGTTCCTATTTTCTGCAGATGGATGCCGTGAACCCCGGATCAGATGACCAGGCCATCGGCCTTAAAGGCGGTGACTACGGTAAATTGACGTACAAGTTGTATTACGATGAAATGCCCCACAATTATTCTTTTAACGCCATATCGTTTTATCGGGGCATTGGCACGACCAGGCTGCTTGCCCCTTCGGACCCCCTCAATGACGATGCATGGGAGACAAGCACTGACACCTGGTCAACGTTTGACTATACTGTCCAGCACAGAAAATACGGCGGTGAGGTGAAGATATCGCTGCCGTCTCCCTTTTACATCACTGTTGGGGCCGAACGCCGTGAACAGGAAGGAAACAGGCCGTACAGCATTCGGGAAAATGTGGAAGTACCCTATCCGGTATCATTTGAAACGGACAATCTGAATTTGAAGATTGGGTACCTTAAGAAAAACATGTCCGCGTCCCTCTCGGGATATATGAGTGAGTTTACAAACAACAATAAATTCCTGTACTGGGAAGATCCGAACCCGAGCGGCGGAAGTGCTGCCAACATTCCCCAGAATGCCGTGCTGGATCCTGATAATGAATATTACAAACTATCGGGAGATTTCAGCTGGCGCGGTCTTCCCCTGAAATCAACCCTGGCCCTTTCTGCCAGTTCTGCAACATTGGAGAACAGCGTTTCGGCCGGCGAGTATAATGTCAACGCCGCAACGATGGCAGAATTCAATTCCTTGAACCGGACCAAATTCGACGGGGACATCAACTATACTTCTTTTTCAATGACCGCGGTTTCCCGGCCGATTGAGAAATTAAACACCAGGCTGTATTACCGTTACATGGAGAAGGAAAACGACTCAAGCCGCATTTCCTATAATGCCACTTCGGGTGATAATGCGAAGGAACTGTTGAGTTACGAGAAGGATACTGCCGGAATCGAAGCAGGCTACCGTCTGCCCTTTCGGACAAAGGTGGACGTCGGCTATGAGTATATGAATACTGACCGCTCCACTGAATCGTCATCATATACCAATGGCACGACTACGTTTTACCGGTACGATACTGCTGAGTCGACAACAGACGACCTGCTCTTCGTGAAACTTAAAAACAGCTATCTGGACTGGCTGACGGCCAAAATCAGATACAAACATCTTGAACGGGACGTTGACTTTGCTTCAATTTACAATTCAAGCCAGCATGTAACGCGGTTTGATGCCACTGACAAGAGTGTAGATGAATGGAAACTGGGAGTTGAGGTGTATCCGCTCGACCGTCTTGATTTCGGTCTCGAATTCACCCACCAGAAAACTGATTATGATGATGTTCGGGATTCGCGCACCGAGGACACAAGGAAGAAGGTCTATCTTGACATGGCCTGGCATGCCGCCCGCAATGCCACGATCAGCTCTTTTGTCGGATTAGAGAACGTTGAGACCGACGCCAACAGAATTACCAATCTTGATACATCACCTGTATATGCCCAGACGCTTGAAGACAACTTCTGGACTTTCGGAGTTGCTCTTAATGTTCCTGACATTGTCAAGAATCTCTCCCTGGACATATCGTGGCAGTATCAGGACTCTGACGGCGAGGTGAAATTTGATAACGGTTTGACTAACACGTCATATGAGGACATCAATGATTCGGATGATTACACAAAAAAGACACTCGAAGCCAAGGCCGTCTATGCAATCAATCCGAATCTGTCTGTAACCTTAAGCTATCTCTATGAGAGATATACCTTTAGCGATATCGGCTATAACAATTACCAGAATATCCTCGGCAGTGATTACTACAGTGGTCTCTATGCCAATCAAAATTATGAGGCCAATGTCGGTTATCTCTTGTTAACGTATAAGCTTTAATCATAGGGCCCCTTCATAGTGTCCAGCCGTCGTCAGATGTGCTGCCGACAGGCTGGACACTATCTTCAAATATATTAACTCTGAATTCAGTAATCAGTGGTCAGTGGTCAAACCGACTACCGGTTACTGACTACGTTTTTTATTTCATTTTTCTTGTTCCGGGTTTTATACTTAAGGCCTGATGGATAGCGTTAGAAATAATGTAAGTTCAACTGACAATAAAAGAAATCACTCCGAAACCATCCACATAGCGCTGCTTTCAGCATATGCTGTCGGGCTACACAGTATTGAGGCGTTCATTCCGACACCGGTCCCCTGGCTCAGGCTGGGTCTGGCCAATATCATCACCCTGACAACGCTCTATTTATATGGATTAAAGGCCGGCATGACGGTGACGCTTGTCAGGGTCTTTATCAGAAGCCTTCTGGCCGGTACGTTTCTTGGTCCCGCATTCATCATGAGTCTCGGGGGTGGTATTGCGAGTACACTGGTTATGTGGATTGTGATTGTTTTATCGAGGAGGCTTCTGGGTCCTCTCAGTTTGAGTATTATCGGCGCACTGACCCATAATGTAGCACAGCTGCTCCTTGCATATGTGCTGTTTGTGAGGCAGATAAAGGCAATTGTCCTGATAAGTCCTGTTATTCTTGCAGCCGGACTTATAACCGGCGCCTTTAACGGAATTGTGACAAATATGATCATTAAGAAAATAGAGGAAAAAAGGGGAAAGGCATCAGGTGATGGGTGATAGGGAATGGGTTCCAATAACCACTGACCCCTAACCTCTGACCTGTAATCTGCTGTTTTGTTCCAACTTGCCCAAAATTCACGCCCTTCGGTATACTTCATGGTTAGAATCATCTGAGGCAGGATGGTTCAGGATATTCAACTGCATTTAAGTCATCGAAAGTCTATAATAAAGGGTCATATTATTCTGATTATGCAAAGGAGATTCAAATGGTAAAAACAATAGAGCTGGTGAACGGCGTAGTCAAAATGCTTGATCAGACCAGGCTGCCCCATGAAGTAATCTATAATGATTGCACTGATTATACCATGGTTGCTGAAGGCATAAAGAAACTCTGGATACGCGGCGCCCCGGCGATCGGAATCGCTGCTTCCATGGGCATCGCTCTCGGTGCGCAGGATTTGAAAGTGGACAATTTCAACGATTTCATGAAGGGGCTTGAACCCGTCTTTCAGACCCTGCTTTCGACACGGCCGACGGCGGTCAATATTCAGTGGGCTGTTGAAAGGACCAGATCTCTGTTAAAAGAAAGACAGACGGAGTCTGTAGAAGGCCTTAAACAGTTTCTGACTGAAGAAGCGAACAGGGTTTTGGAGGAAGATATAGCAATTAACAGGACCATCGGAAAGTGGGGCAGCCAATTCATTCAGGACGGAGACACGGTTATAACCCATTGCAACGCAGGATCACTTGCCACCGGAGGTTACGGGACAGCGACAGGACCGATCAGGGCAGCCATCGAGCAGGGCAAGAAAATCCAGGTCATTGCCGATGAGACCCGGCCGGTGCTTCAGGGATGCCGTTTGACAGCGTGGGAACTTATGGAAGACAAAATACCGGTGACGCTCATTACTGATAACACGGCCGGAGCGCTCCTGAGGAAAGGGGAGATAAATCTCGCCATCGTCGGGACTGACAGAACAGTCGCCAACGGCGATGTCGCAAACAAGATAGGGACATATCCTCTGGCTGTTTTATGCAGGGAAAACGGGGTGCCTTTTTATGTAGCGGCCCCGCTCAGCAGCATTGATTTTTCCATTCCTACGGGAGACCTCATTCCGATTGAAGAGCGGGGACCTGAAGAGGTAACGCATGTGTTTGGCTGTCAGATCGCGCCTGAAGGCGTGAAAGTCAGGAATATCGCTTTTGATGTCACTCCTGCAAAATACGTAACTGGTATAATTACTGAAAAAGGGGTGTTCAGGCCTGAAGATCTGCACCGGCTGAATGAGGAAGGCGCGGACCTTGAATCGTTTATGATGAAGGCTGATGAGTGAAATGAGGGTAATTTGTTTACACGTTAATTGTAACGAGCTGATATCCAGTAACGATTAACGAGTTACGAATAACATTTACGAAAATGGAACAGCAGACAATTAAAGAAATCTGGGAATACTATAAAGATGACCTTGCGCTTGCTGAAGAAAAGAGTAAAGAAATCCTCGAGACCGTAGCTCCCGCAATTTCTACGGTCGGCCACCATCTGCTTGCCAGCGGCGGGAAACGTATCCGTCCCTTTCTGGCCATCCTGAGTTCAAAGCTCTTTGGAAAGAGCGGTGATGATGTAAGCACACTTGCCTGCAGCGTCGAATTTATCCATACCGCTTCACTTATTCATGATGACGTTGTTGACGGCGCAAACCTCAGGAGGGGACAGCCTGCAGCCCACTCCCTGTGGGGGAATCAGGTTGTGGTCCTCGTCGGTGATTTTCTTTACGCGAATGCATTGCGGCTGGCAAATTTACTCAACCACCAGGGAATAATGGATGCACTCTGCACGGCCACGGCAAAAATGAGCGAGGGAGAACTGGTCCAGCTGAGTAAAAAGGGCAACCCGGAGATTACGGAAGACGACTACATGAAAATAATTCAGGGAAAGACCGCGATTCTGATGTCTGCTGCCTGTAAAGGAGGAGCTGTCCTTGGGGGTGCAACGCAGCAGCAGGAAGATGCCCTTGCATCATTCGGATTAAAATTCGGCTTTGCGTTTCAGATGGTGGATGATATCCTGGATTACATGGCTGAGGAACAGATGCTTGGAAAAAGCCTTGGCAAGGATCTGGAGGAAGGGAAAATCACCCTTCCGCTTATAAACTTGTTGAGAGATGCCGATACAAGAGAAGTAGATCAGATTAAAGAGATTATCAGGGATGAAAATCTGACAGAAACAGATCTCGCGTTTATTCAGCATGCAATGAAAAAACACAACTCCATTGAAAAGTCATATAACAGAGCTCAGTCACTGCTTTCTGAAGCGAGGGCAGAAATGGACATATTTGAAGATTCATATGAAAAAAGATCGCTCCTTACAATTTCAGATTATGTACTGTCCAGGAGAAAATAGTTTGTGAATCGATCAGCGTATCTGTTTTATTTTTCCCTCTGGAGTTTACTGTTATGCATGCCTTCGTAAGCCTTGCAAAAGATACGGTTGAAGAATTCATCCGCAATGGAACAACCATCCGGAGGCCTTCTGTCCTCCCGCCTGAAATGAATGCAAAAGCCGGGGTTTTTGTTTCCCTGAAGATAAAAGGTCAATTAAGGGGCTGTATCGGGACGTTTCTGCCGGCAACAGAAAATATCGGTGAAGAAATTATTCAGAATGCGATAAGTGCTGCCACCCGGGACCCGCGTTTTCTGCCGGTGAGTGAAGAGGAACTCCCCGATCTCGAATACTCAGTGGACGTACTGTCTGAACCCGAGAAAATTAAAAGCAAAAAAGAACTCGATCCAAAAAGATACGGTGTAATCATCAAAAGCGGTGAGCGGAAAGGCCTGCTTCTGCCGGACCTGGAAGGTGTTAACACCGTTGATGAACAGATAAGCATTGCCTCGATGAAGGCCGGAATATATGTCGGAGACCCTATCGAATTATACCGGTTTGAAGTGAAGAGGTATAAATAATGGCTGAGATATTAGAGGTGAGAGGTAAGGGGTATGGGTAAGGACAATCAAATTTTATGCTGAGAGCTGATCGCTGAATCCTTACAGCATTAGAGTAAAGAGGTAAGAAGAACAGCGATTAATAATATTACCATGAATGATAAAACACCGCTGGAGCGCGATATAGAGCGCAATGAATTATTTAAAACGCCATTAAGCATCAAGGTGCTGATTGTTTTTTTGATAGCCGGGCTGGCTGCCCTGGGACTGTACGTCATGGACCTGAAGCAGAAAATGACAATGAAAGAGCGGGAGATAGCGGAAATCAAGGAGCTGTTTCAGGAAGAACGGCTTGAGTTAATGCAAGAGATCAGGGAGCTTGCACAGGAAGTTGAGTCGCTGGAGCCTGAGTAAATAATGCCGGGTTCCGTTGATGTTCAAAAATTCCTCATTTCGCCATATAAAATAGAATCATTTTCAAATTGATAATATGAGTTGTTGAAGTTAAGAACGGCCCCTACTTCCTACGTATCAAAGAAATGGGAGTGGTTCTAATTCCGCAGATAAATTCATGGACTTTCCCCAATAAAGTGGACACTCGTTCAGTTGCGTTCAGCAACATTCTGAACTGCGCAGGGCTATTCAGACGCCTGTTTTGAAGGAATGGCTATTCTTGATAAAATCTGATTTGTGATATCCTCTCCCTGGTGGAGCAGCTTACTCTCGGTCTCTGCCTTGATCAATCTGTACACCGCTGATCTTCCCTCCTCAATCATTCGCTGCAGTTTTGATTCCCTGAGCAGCATTTGGGTGGAGAAAGCGGGAAACTTCTGGTTTTTCACTACATCGGTGATTTTGTCCTTCGCCAGGACCGCAGCACCTCCTCCCAGGAGGAGACCGGCGACAGCACCGATAAGAAACCCGACCGGTCCCGTCGTATGGAGGATTGTTGAAACAATGGCGATTCCGAGCACCTTGCCAAACCCCCCGCTTATGGTTCCCGCGGTCGCAGCCACGGCCGCTGTAACAGCCACGCCTATCGCGTTTGTCATATTCCGGGTGACTGATTCATCGAGCGCTTCCCTGTATGTTTCCGGTTTGACATGAATCTGCTTTCCGACATCCACTTCAATTGCAAAAAGTTTTTTCCCTATTATTTCGCTCACTCCGTCTGAGAGGGACTTCCGGAAATTATCCTGCGCACCCTCCAGAAAGTTATTGAGCGTATCCCTGAATTTTTCACTCTCCCTTTCGATTTCAGTCTCGAGATCCCGGACACGGCCGCCGTTATTCCGGAAACGGATAAATTGGGGAACAATATGCGTATCGTAAAAGTTGTCCTGCACATAAGCGGCAATGGATTCTGCCAGTCTTGTGATATCACGATTAACGACTGACGAAATTTCATCCCGTAAACGGCTTGCCTGCATATCCTCAGCGAGAAGGATGTGCCGGGCATAATAGGGATGGGCAAGCTCTATTACTCTCTTTTTTGCCTGTGATTTGATCCTTCCAGATTCGAGAAGGATCAGAAACAGTCTCTCGGGTATTACAAACATTGCAGCGCTCACCGCAAACAGGTGGATCCATGAAGCCGCCGGTAAACCGGAAGGCGCTGAAAGGAGACTGATCCCTGTTTCGTCAATGAAGACACCGTTTAGCACCTGTGAAGGGAGACCGAAAATAATATTGAGTATGAGGGCAATCTTCTCAGGGTCATGAATAAATGTGCTCTTCCACACAACATTGTATTCAAAAAAAAGACCCCGTATGTAAATCCCGGTCAGGGCGCCCAGAACCAGACATATGGCCAGTAAATGAATGAACCGTATAAACCGGGCAATGTAAACATTGTGATTCATATCCCACCAGAGTTCCATAAACCTGTATGTCACTTTTAATGAGGAGGAAATCCGCTTTACGTCCTGTTTCTTTATTACGAATTGTTTGTGGAGAGAAAACCATAATTTTCTCAGCAGCCAGCGTGATGTGAACGATGTGTATGCCTGCTCGGGAAAATCTTCCTGCTCCCGATATGGTTCAAACGACTTTCTCTTTTCCCGGGCTTTTCCCGGCGAAGAATAAGCGGATCCCCCCTTTCTCATAAAAAAATAACGGACAAAAAAAAGGATGAATATGAAAAGATTCCAGACGATAAGGAGGACAACAGGGTTGTACAGGATGTGAATTTTGTCTCCCGTCCCAAGATAGTTAAAGAGGACTCCGATGACAAAGACGGCGATACAAGAAAGCACAATCCATTTTCGCGCCAGGTATAATGAGGCAGGTATGTTTTTAATGGTGTCGGGAAGTTTTCCGGACAAATAATGAGCGCGCCTGGAAATCAGGGTGATGTTGCTTTTTTCGCCACCCGACATCCGCAATGCATCTATAAGAACGCTGGAATCAAAATACTGAGGGTTTTCCTCCTCAACAGAGCGAATCAGAAGTATTTCTGCGATTTCCCTATCGGTCATATATATTCCGGATCAGGCGCATCAGATTGTAAATAAATTATAAAGCAATTAACTGAATTATAACAGAAATCCGGATATGGTCGTGTATGAAGTCGAACTTCTTGATGGTCAGATACAATCGCCAATCTGAAATTCACTCCGGCTTAACAATGACATAATGCGTATCAATATGCTTCTTGCAATTCAAAGCTGTTGACATGAATAAAATATCACTGGCTCAATGTTTGTTTGATCCATCCCTGCGATATCATCCTATGCACCAGGCAATTTTAGTATTTGTACTGTGATTAATATAGCAGCATAGAGCAGAAAGGTCGGAATTATCAGGAAAACGCGTTATGAGATAGACTCCGAAAAAGCTGTAAAATTAATGAATCATTTGAAAACTCTGACCAGAGGCCGACTTGCGATTTTTGGATAATTAAATTAAATGATTTATACAATGGTTAATTCCATTGATTTCTCCTTCTAAAAAGCATAGAATGTCTTTACAACCATAACCAGAAAGGAACCCTCATATGAAAAATTATTTAAAAGGATGGATGACTGTCATGATGTCCTTGTTCATGGTGCTGAGTATCCATGCCTGCAAGTCCAAAACCGAAACGCATGTCTCTGACAAAGGAACGGTAACGATTGACCGGGAAGGCGAGAAGGCAGACATCACCATTGAGACAAAGGAAGGCGACTCCGTCAAGATGTCCATTAACCAGGGGAACCTCCCGGACGGATGGCCTTCTGAAATCAAGGTACTGCCCGGAGGAACCATCATCTTTTCGCAGACCGAGGCAAAGAGTAATATGCAGCAGATCAGCATTGAAACAGAAAAGTCAGTGAATGATGCAATGGATTTTTACAAAGATGTCCTCAACTCCGGGCAATGGAGCATTGAGAATACCATGAATATCGGCTCAATGAATATGCTGACCGCAAAAAAGGATGACAGGGAAATCATGCTGCAGGTCGTAGAAGAACCGGGCGAGTCCAAGACCCATGTCCAGATTATTATCAAATAGCGGGTCATCCTGTTGCACATTAACGCAATAAGGTCTTTCATCTATATTCGTGGTGACTTCCATTCCAATGCTTGAAGACAAGGGAGTCTGTGGAAGAATGGCCTGAGTTGAGGTTCAACCTCCGTTTTTGGAGGTTCAACCTCTGTATTGTCTTGGAAATTCTGGAACAGTTTTCCATGTCTGCTGAACAATCTTGGACCATATTTAGAGTCTTTATTGATGAGTACCATGACCCGATATTTCAAGACAAAAAGCAGGGCAAATACATTTCATAATTTATTTCAGGCACTTCTGATACTGCTCTTTTTTATCATTACGTTCCATGCTCCGCGGTCTCTTGCAGCTGATGAGCATGTCGACGTCAAAACCATCATTGACCGGCTGGATAAACTCTACAGAAGCGATGCAAGCTATGCTGAGGTAGAAATGATCGTGGTGAGCGAGCACTGGGAACGGACCCTTGCCATGGATATATGGACCGAGGGCATGGAAAAAACCTTTATTTACATTAAGGGGCCAAAAAAGGACGAGGGGATAGCCACCCTGCGGATAGAGAGTGAAATGTGGAACTATTTTCCCAGGATCAACAAGGTCATGAAGGTGCCCCCGTCAATGATGATGGGCTCCTGGATGGGGTCTGACTTTACCAATGACGACCTTGTCAAAGAGAGTTCTTTATTGAAAGACTATCACCACAGACTGATTCATCCCCAAAACGAAGAAGTTGACAAATACTATATTGAACTGACTCCAAAGACAGAAACTCCGACGGTATGGGGAAAGATCGAGATTACAATCAGGAAATCTGACTACATCCCGGTTTCGCAGGTCTATTACGATGAAAAGGGGAGAAAAATGCGGGAGATGTTATTCTCTGATAGCAGGAAATTTGGAGACCGTACCATCCCGTCAGTCATGGAAATGCTCCCGTTAAACAAGGAAGGCCAAAAGACCGTCATTCGTTACAGAGACATTACATTCGATGAAAAGATTGATGAAAACGTGTTTACACTCCGCAATTTGCAGAAGAGAAGATAAGAAAAGAAAATTACGAATTACGATTAACAATGATCCTATTCAAGATGGCCTTCAGAAATATCTTCCGCCACAAAAGGCGCTCCCTGTTTACCGGGTTGCTGATGGCCGGAGCGTATGTCCTGTTTTCCGTTTCACTCGGGGTTACGGAAGGCAGCTACTCACAGATGATCGAGATTTACACCCGGACCCATACAGGGCATATTCAGGTGCATAAAAAAGGGTATCTCGACAAGCCTTCGATCTATGATAGTTTTAAAGACTACATGCAGACAGGTGAGAAGATCGGGAAGATTGACGAAGTAGTGTCATGGGCGCCCAGACTCTATTCGCCGGCGCTCGCGTTCGCCGGCAACAAAACAACCGGCGTACGGGTCATCGGGATTGATCCTGAAAAAGAATCACATACAACATTTATCAAAGACAAATTAAAAGAGGGTTCGTTCTTGCCTGACAGGCCGTCCGGAGAAATCATGATTGGCGAAGGACTCGCAAAAATTATGCATGCCGGAATACTTGATACGATAGCATTGATCGGACAGGCAACAGACGGGTCCATTGCAAACGACCTCTTTACTGTTGCCGGCATACTGGAGGGGGACGACCGATCGAGCTGTTATATGCATATCAACTCGGCACAGGGGTTCATTTCCATGGGTGACGGTGCTCATGAAATCGCCATTATACTGAAACATCATTCCCATGCAAAACCCGTAGCAGCAGACATTGATAAAACGCTCGGCAGCGAAGGTCTTGATGTTGTACCATGGCAGGAGATTGAAAAACAGTTTTACCGGGCAATGCAGATGGACAAGCAGGGCAACTGGATAACCCAGTCCATCATCATGCTTATTGTAGCGATAGGGATTTTAAATACAGTGCTTATGACGCTTCTGGAACGGACCCGGGAATTCGGCATTCTCCGTTCAGTGGGTACCAGACCGTACCAGATATTTGCCCTGATTCTGCTTGAAACCGGTTTTTTGTCAGTGTTCAGTATTCTGTTCGGCGGAATCCTCAGTCTTTTTTTCAACTATCTTCTCTCCATATACGGAATAAACCTGCCGACCCCGATTGAGCTGGAAGGGCTGCGCTTTGAATCATACGTCTCAGAGATTACGATGGAGACAATTTTTCTGCCGGCGGTTGTTACATTTTTTGTTGCCCTTGCAGTGAGCACGGTCCCTGCTCTCCGGGCAGCCCGGATAATACCCGTGAATGCACTGAGGGCAGAGTGAGAAAATAAGCGCGGAAGCACGAAAGCGTGGAAGTAATAATATTATGAAAGCGACAGACACAGAAAAACCAATAAGAATAGCTGACAGCTTATAGCTGATGGCTTACAGCTGAATAATGATGCTCTTTAAACTTGCATGGCGCAACATATTCAGAAATAAAAGAAGAACGGTCCTTTCAGGAATCGCCATCGGCATCGGACTTGCCTCTCTTATCTTTACTGACGCACTGATGATCGGGATGATAGAAAGCATGATACGGGCAGCGACCGGCACCTTTCTGGGTCAGGCGCAGATTCATGCAGCAGGTTTCAGAGAGACCTTTGAAGTCGAAAAAACAATTCATGACCTGGACAACGTAATCAGGCAGCTGAACAGCGATGCCGCTGTGAAACATTATGCCGTACGCACACAGGCATTCGGCATGATCACTTCCCCTGCCAACGTAAGCTCTGTCATTTTTTACGGGATCGATCCTGACATGGAAAGGCACCTGTCAAAAATAGACGAAGCCATCCAGAAAGGTTCCTATCTGACGAAAGACACAACGAGGCGCCTCCTGATAGGGTCGAAACTCGCTGAGACAATGGAAGTTGATCTTGACGATCGCGTAGTTATTACCACAGCACAGGTCAACACAGGGCAGCTCTCCCAGGAGATGTTCAGAATAGGGGGAATTTTTCATTTCAATGTAAAGGAGATGGACAGCGGTGTTGTCTTTATGCAGCTGGGGGAAGCAAGATCAATTATCGGGCTTGGAAACGATGCACATGAAATATCCGTTACGTTCCATGACATTGATCAGGCCGGCAACCGGACGCTCTCATTCCAAAACAGGTATTCAGAGGGAGGGAATAAGGCCCTGGGATGGAGGGAATTGCTGAAGGAACTGGATGCGATTCTTGAACTGTCCGATTTTACCAAATACATTGTTGCCCTCATTATGTTCGGGATCGTTGCCCTCATTATTTTAAACACCCTCTTTACATCCCTCTATGAACGGCTGTTTGAGTTCGGGGTGCTCCGCGCCATCGGCACCAGACCTTCAGGAATGGCCTCGATCGTGCTTCTTGAGGCGCTGTCGCTTTCAGCGGTGAGCGGTCTGTTTGGTATTTGCATAGGCCTGACAGTAACATATATTTTTTCAATATATGGCATTGACTACCGCGGGATAGAATTTGCAGAAGTAACGTTAAGGGAACTTATATATCCGGTAATGACCATAAACCAGTATATAGAATATCCCCTCTGGATAATGCTCTTTGCTCTTGTTGCCGGTCTGTATCCTGCAGTATTTGCTGCACGGCTTGTGCCTGCAAATGTATTGAGGAGGAGCATGTGATAAAGGCTTCGAGGGTTCGAGGATTCAAGGGTTCAAGTAAGTATGCCTCACCGGAACCCTTCATCCCTCGGCCACTTAAATCCTGTCTTATTGAGGAACTGTATGCAAAATAAAAACACTGAATTAATCAAAGCAATCGAAGTATCAAAGCAATACCGCAGCGGGGAAGTCACAGTCGATGCGCTGAATTCAGTAAGCCTGACCATTCAGCGCGGAGAATTTACTGCAATTGCGGGACCGTCGGGTTCCGGAAAAACAACCCTTCTTTATATGATAAGCGGCCTCGATGTACCTTCATCAGGAACGGTAATACTTGACGGAAAACCGGTCAGCACCATGAGCGGCAGGGAACTCTCTGATTTCAGACGTGATCATATCGGATTTATTTTTCAGTCCTATAACCTCATCCCGGTCCTGACGGTTCGTGAAAATATCGAATACATAATGCTCCTGCAGGGGGTGCCGGAGTGGGAACGGAGGCTCAGGGTGTCAGAGATTCTTGAAGAAGTGTCGCTCGGCGGCATGGAAAACCGCCTTCCAACTCAGTTGTCAGGAGGACAGCAGCAGCGTGTAGCAGTCGCACGGGCCATGGTCTCAAAACCGGACATTATTCTCGCTGATGAACCCACGGCCAATCTCGATTCTCACACAGGAGAATCCCTTATTGAAATGATGCGCCAGCTGAATGAACGGCGGGGAATGACATTCGTATTTTCGACGCATGAGACCATGATCATGGAAAGGGCAAAACGACTCGTGCTCTTAATGGACGGACAGATTGAAAAGGACGAGAAGCGACAGTAGGCAGTAAGCAGTATGGAGTAGGCAGCAGGCAGGAAAACTATAGCGGAACGTGCGTGAATAGAGGGAAAGGCGAGAAACGCGGGGGCACGGTGCCCGTGCCCTTGAGCAGGAAGCAAAGAAAGGGTACCGGACATTTGAGTACATTAACAAATCTCAACTTTATCCTGTTTATTTTTTTGCCATTTTTATTCATTTCAATTCCTGTTTCAGCAGACAATGATTCCCTCAAACTCAGGGGATATGCAAAACCCCTCTATTCGGTAACAGATTTTGAGGGACTGGGCATAGAATATACCGGCAGTAAAGATGTTGAGAAGTCCCGCCTGGAAAGTTCTTTCGCTGTTACGCTCAGAGCGAGCCTGTTCTGGAAGCCGGATGCATCATTTTCCTCAGAAATTGCCTATGAACTTACACCTGTTTTCAGAAAGAGCGGCATTGAGCAGTCTGTCTTTGCGGTGCGGGCTGCCGACCCTCTCTCATACCGGGCCGCAGACCTCGGGGAAAGGGTATATTCTGGCAGTGACGGCACTGATTTTCAGCTGTTTCAAAACCTCGACAGGGCCTTTATTAGCTATTCCCCTGATTATGTTGATGCTTACATTGGGCGACAGCCGATAGCATTTGGCTCGGCCCGTGTGGTAAACCCAACGGATGTGCTCACCTCGTTTACCAGTGTTGAACTGAATAAGGAGGAACGCTTTGGCGTCGATGCCATTCGCATGAGACTCCCTGTCGGAACATTAAGTGAGATCGATATGGGGGCTGTATCCGGAGATAATTTCAGCGCCGAAGAGAGCGCGGCTTTTCTCAGAGGCAGGTTCTCTGTAAGCGAAACAGATATTTCCCCTCTTGTGATAGTGTTTAAACAGAACCTGCTGACAGGATTTGACGCTGCCGGTTCCATAAGAAACGCCGGATACTGGTTTGAAGGCGCATATGTATTTGCCAACATGCTGGATGACCATAAAACCGGTCAGGATTATCTCAGGGTCTCAACGGGGATTGATTACAGCATCTCTGAAGACCTTTACGCCTATATCGAATATCATTTCAATGGGGCCGGCACAGGCAATCCGGATAAATACAGCGATATCATTTTCGGGGTCGAAAATGATATCGCATACAGTGAAGGAACGGTGTATCTCTATGGGAAACACTATATCGCGCCCGGTTTTTCATACGCCATAACCCCGCTTCTTTCTTCTACGGGTCTGGCGATATTCAACATTCGGGACAACTCGATCCTGCTTTCCCCCGGCCTTCAATACAGCCTCTCTGACAATACTTCACTTGATGCCGGGGCATTTATTGGGATCGGGAAAGGGAATGATTTGGCAAGAAATTCAGACACGAATACCATGACTGTATCAACCAGTTCAGAATTCAGTCTTTACGCCGATACCTTCTTCGTCTCATTACGCACGTATTTTTAATACCCCTAATTCCCTTAAGCGGTTTTGAGAGGACTATTCAGACAGTAGTGTTATTTCAGTACGTTAAATTTAACAGAACCTATTCCGTCACAGGGCGCACAATACCCATAGTCACCGCAGATTGTAGATACTTTTTCCGGTCCGAGAGGTTCGGTAAAAATATTCTCCAGGGTATTCTTCCTTCGTACCATTTTCGAGACACATGGGTATCTATACCCGTCAGGCGCGATAAGAATTATCTGTTTGATACACTCCACACTTTTTCTGAATCTTCGACAGGCACAATGGAAAAGCGCTGATTGATCTTGATCGAGTTTAATCCCAAATCCTTCGGATTCGATACGCGAAACAGCCTTCATAAGGACAACGTCGTTCTGCTTTGAGTCAATCGCATGCAGGGATCCCCTGAATCTTCCGTTTCTTCTGAGAGTTTTTAAAATATGAATAAAATTCCGGGGATCTCCGGAGGAAGGGTGATAGCTCCCGTAAAATATCGGCGTCCTTCTGGCCTGACTCAAAAACCGCTCCAGAAAAGATTCGCTCCATTTAAAATTGGTGTACACCATCACCTCCAGGCGCTGATCAATCCCGTTTAAGATCTCGATAAATTCGGGATGCAGCGTTGGTTCACCTCCGGTAATGACAATATGGCGTTTTTCCCGGTTTATGGCTGAAATCCATTTTTCTGCGCTTGAGAGAGAATACTCTGAAATTCTTGATTCAGTGCCTTCAAAGCATTGATTGACACAATAAACACAGCGCAGATTGCATTGCAGTGTAAGATAAATCCGTAACCGTCCATCAAATCTCCTGAAATGTTTCAACGTGAGATTACGGAGATATCGTATTTTCGTGATTCGATTTTTGACCGTTTCTTTGTAATTATTTAGCATGTCCGTTTAAATTAAGATCGCTGAGCGGGTAGTCATAGCGTGCAGTAGCAGTTCATTTTAAACATTTCATCTGATTCTAATCAACAATTGACAATATACCGATGCCGCTGCCCGCCCTGTTTCCCCTGGAAGATGTCATACAGTGCATGTTAAGAAATCTTCCAGAATGACGATAAGATATTAAATAATTTTTCGTTCCTTATCCCCGTAAGCACTTTTTAATATATTCTTTCCCATTCGATTCCTGTCACCTTTGGTGTTGATATATGCCGTTTTGAATAAAAAAATTTAAAAAATGCAGCCGATAAAAATATTTCCTAATGTTGCGAAGCTTAATTGCCGATATATGACTATAACCATTAAACAAGGAGGGACGCCTCATGTACGAACAGAATGAAACCATGCAGGAAGGAACAGAAGACATTAAAACAAAACTTTCCAGATTAATAAAGGCGATTGAAGAAAGAACTGAAGAAATTGACTATCCGCTGTATTGTTTCTGAGTGTTTGGTTATTGAATTTTAATTAAACGTTCTTTAGCGCCTGATCGAACTGCATACGCAATGCATTTAAATTGCGCCCTCCCGCTTCATGACCACACGTATCGTTTTAAACAGGATAACAATATCAAGCCACAGGTTCCAGTTTCTGACATACCAGGAATCGAGGGCAATTCTGTAATCATAACTCGTGTTGCTCCTGCCGCTGACCTGCCACAATCCGGTGACTCCCGGGGGCACACAGAAACAGAGCTGGGCCTGGTCCCTGTAATACTCATCAATTTCCATTTTTGTCACGGGACGGGGCCCGACAAGACTCATCTCGCCTTTCAGGACATTAAATATCTGGGGAAGTTCATCCAGTGATGTCTGCCTCAGGAATTGCCCGATTTTAGTGACCCGGGGGTCTTCTTTGAGCTTCCATTTATTGTGCCATTCAGTCCATACCCGTGCGTCGTTTTTCAGCAGATCATCCAGTCTCGCGTCCGCATCATTGTACATGGTCCTGAACTTGTAGCACCTGAAGGTTCTGTCATTCTTCCCCTTTCGCTTCTGGGAATAAATTGCAGGTCCCTGTGATGAAGCCCTGATCAGGACCGCAATAATAATCATGGGTACAGAGAGAATAACTAACAAAAGACTGCTGACAATGACGTCAAAGGCTTTTTTTATCAGGATGTTTACAGGACGGGCAAGATTGTTTTTTACCTCCAGTCCGATCGCCTGCTCCTGAAAAAAGTGCTGCAGGTTCGTTCCCAGAACCGTTATGCCGAACAGGTCCGGAATGAGCAGGATATTTTGAGCCTTGTGCTGAAGCCTGTTGACAAGCCTGATTAACTTTTCCTTTTTGCAGCCGGGCATTGCGATGACAACATCCTCTATCCCGCACCTGCCGATATACTTCTGGGCCTTGTCGACGCCGGCGTGAATCTTGATGCCGCCTATCCTTTTCCCGATCTTATCAGGATTATCATCAAGAAAACCAACAACATTCAGGCCGAGGTTTCTGTCTCTCTGCAACGCATTCAGGATCATTTCCCCTGTCTTGCCGGCCCCGAGAATCAGGACCTTGCTCCGAAGCAGGCCGAGGGATATCAGTAATTTTTTGGCATTGGTCCTGATAATGGGCAACAGGGGAATGGCAATGATACTCATGACAACCAGCACCGTTCTCGACACCTGCTCCCCTACCTTGCCGAGAAAAAGCACCGTGAACATGGCAAGTGTTGAGAAAAACACCACTTTCCACAGCATTTTGATCTCATCCCAGTAAGAAAACCGCTTTGTGTACAGCCCCTCATACGCGAAAAAAAACAGCCAGATCGGCAAAAGCCACCAGAAGAAAAAAATGTTATGCTCAGGGTAATCCGGAAAATCACTAAAAAAGGGCAGAATATTTATTCTGATAAAGAGTGCCCCCTGAAGGAGGATCAATATCGATACGCTATCGATGAGTAAAAGCAGAATTATGCCTAAATTTTTCTTTGCCATGTCAGATGAGTGCTCATAAGCAGGATATATGGTCTTTACGGTATTGCATGAATAAAATATTGTAGAGATTATCAGTTAATTGGTCAATAAGACGGAAATGTATGGTCGTGGATTCAGTTTGGAAAATCCTTTCGTGCCGTGATAAACTGTGTCAATGATTTTTCTGAATAATAAACTGGTCCGGACGGATAAAGCAATGATATCTGTTTTTGATCACGGCTTTTTATACGGCGACGGAATATATGAGACCGTGCGGGCATATGACGGCACTGTTTTCATGCTTGATGAGCATATTAAGAGACTCTACCGGTCCGCGTCTCTGATTCAACTCAATCTCCATAAAAACGCCGGTGCCATAAAAAAAGCTGTGTATCAGACCCTCCGGGCAAACAGGCTCAGGGAAGCTGTCATAAGAATCACGGTCTCACGGGGACCGGGACCAACCGGGCTTGATCCCGAACTCTGTAAAAAACCGACATTTGTAATCTTTGCGAGTAAATTCAGGAAATATCCGGAGCAGTGTTATGAGAAAGGCGTAAGAATTTCTATTGTCAAGACGAGGCGCAATATCATCAGTGCACTGAACCCGCAAATAAAATCCCTCAACTTTCTGAACAATGTCCTTGCAAAAATAGAGGCAAAGAAAGAAAATGCGTTTGAAGCGCTCATGCTCAATTACAGGGGATATCTGGCGGAAGGTACGGTCAGCAATGTTTTTTTCATTAAAAAAAATTCTCTGTATACCCCAGAGATCACTGTGGGAATTCTGGACGGCATCACGAGAAAAGCGGTTCTTGATATCGCCCGGGAATGCGGTTTGAAAATCATGCAGGGGCAATTCCGGAAAAAAGCCATTTATGGTGCAGAGGAAGTCTTTCTCTCCAATACGACCATGGAAGTTATGCCTGTTTCCCATGTAGACACTGTAAGAATCAGTACAAAGGCCGGAAAGATGACAAAAATGCTTCATCAGGCGTATCAGAACAGGGTCGCTGATTATTTAGACCGGGAGATGCGTTAGAATAAATTTATTGTCGGCGCATACTGCATGAAGAATAGAGCCACAAAACACATTGCCGGACTGATTGACCATACGCTGCTTCGCCCCGATGCAACAGATTCTGATATCATGCTTCTCTGTGAAGAAGCTGTGGAACATGGATTTTACTCTGTCTGCGTGCATCCTTCATTCGTCAAGCAGTGCAGACAGATTCTTTCGGCTTCAACCGTAAAGATATCTGCCGTCATAGGATTCCCTCTTGGCGCTCATACGTCACGTGTAAAGCAGTACGAAGCGCTTGAAGCGGTATTCAGCGGAGCTGATGAACTCGATATAGTAATGAATGCAGGATTTGTGAAGTCAAATCACTGGGAGGCCGCTGAAAAAGAGCTCTCTGATATTGTGACAATTACCCCGGGGGTTCTTCATAAAATCATAATCGAAACCTGTAATCTTACGGATGATGAGAAAAGAAAAGCATCCATGATGGTTATGAAGACAGGAGCTGAATTTATCAAAACATCGACCGGGTTCGGTGCCGGCGGCGCAGAAGTGAAAGACATTGCTTTAATAAAATCCGCAACGAACGGTAAAATAGGGATCAAGGCTGCAGGCGGTATCAGGTCATTCCATCAAGTGCGGCAATTTATCAATGCCGGCGCAACAAGGATCGGGACAAGTTCAGGGGCCGCCATAATACAGGAAGCGCTCCAGGGGAGAGAATGAATTGAAGGTCAAACTTGCCAAAACTGCGGGTTTCTGTATGGGAGTGAAAAGGGCAATGAACATTGTCCTTGACGCTGCGAACAAGAAGCAGGGGAAATTATATACCTATGGTCCCCTCGTTCATAATCCCCAGGCAGTGGAAATGCTGAGGCAAAAGGGAGTTGGGGTCCTGAATGACAGTTCTGTTTCCAACGCCACTGTCATATTAAGAGCGCACGGCATAGCGCCGGAGGAGCGAAGCAAGTTAAAGGGCGCCGGAAACCTGCTCTGTGACGCAACGTGCCCCCATGTTGCACGGGCGCAGGCCATAATACGAAAAGAGGTCAAGGCCGGGGCAACGACGATTATTATCGGAGACAAGGGCCATGCAGAGGTAAACGGATTACTGGGGCATGCCGGCGGAAAAGGATTTGTCGTTGAAAGTATGGAGGATGTTGCAAACCTGCCGGAGATGGACAGCGTTATCGTTGTGGCACAGACCACGCAGGACAGAAAGACGTTCGAAGAAATAATCGCAAAAATAAAAGAGAAGATACCCAATGTCAAGATTTTTGATACCATTTGTGATTCGACCAATATGCGGCAGAAAGAAGTCAAGGAACTTGCCGGTGAGGTTGATGCGATGGTGATCGTCGGCGGAAAAAACAGTGCAAACACAAAAAGGCTCTTCGAGATTTCATGTTCAACCGGCATTCCATCGTTCCATATTGAGGACGAGCGTGAGCTTGACCGGCTCGGGCTTGAGAAATTTGAAAATATCGGCGTTATGGCAGGAGCATCGACTCCGAACTGGGTCATCAACAAGGTCATAGACCGGATAAAGTTCCTGCTGAAAAAGAGAGCGAGCAGTTTATTCAGGTTCTTTGAGAGCATCGGAGAATTTCTCGTGGAAAGCACCGTGTATTTGAGTATCGGGGCAGTCAGCATGTGTTATGCGAGCCTGGTATTTCAGGACATAACGCCGTCAGCAACCATTTTATCGATTGCATTCCTGTATGTTTTTGCCGTTCATGTCTTTAACCGATACAATGAGAGATTAAAAGACGAATTTTCCGACCCCGCCCGCACCAGATTTTTTAAAGACCATGGGAAATTGCTGATCATTACAGCTGTTGGTGCAGCACTCACCGCGCTCTATCTTTCATACCTGCTCGGGTTCATTCCTTTTATTTTTCTCTTGTTTTCTTACCTTATGGGCATGATTTACACGTTGAGAATCGTTCCCGAACAATTGCAGCCATTCATGAAATATAAGAGGCTCAAGGATTTCCCGGGTTCAAGAGACCTGCTGGTATCACTCGCGTGGGCATGGGTAATCATCGTGATTCCCTATCTGATCAAGGGAACAAATTCACTGTACCAGACCGCATCAATTCTTGTCTTTCTGCTCTCTACTGTTTTTATCAGATCGGTTGTTTTTGATATCGTCAGCATTGAGGGGGACAGAATCGTGGGGAGAGAAACGATTCCCATACTGCTCGGTCAAAAAAGAACGCAGTCACTGCTGATGATTCTTGCCATTATCACCGGGACCTTCATGTCTTTATCCGTGTTATTCGGACTGGTGCCTCAACTTGGTTACTTTTTAGCCATATCCCCAATTCTTATGGTGGCAGGACTCTATGTATTTCAGAAACGGCGGATGCAGGCGAGTAAATTATTTGAATCAATTATTGACAGTAACTTCATTATGACAGGCATCATCGCATATCTCTGGAAGACTCTGTAGGGAAAACAGCAGTTTTTTTCTCCATTTCAATTTTTATTTCACAAATTTCTTAAATACCAGAACAGCATTCACCCCTCCAAAACCGAATGAATCCGAAACAGCGATATTAATGTCTTTCTTTATTACAGAGGTCGCAACGTGGAGATCGCAGTCAGGGTCAGGGACTTCAAGGTTGATCGTGGGAGGTATCGTCCCCTTATATATGGAGAGGGCGGTGATCGCTGCCTCTGCGGCACCGGCTGCACCGATCATGTGTCCGAGCATGGACTTGCTTGAACTGACCGGGATTTCAGCAGTTTTTTTGCCAAAAATTTTTCTGATCGCCCTTGATTCCGCGGCATCACCGAGCGGTGTTGACGTTGCATGGGCATTAATATAATCAACATCACTCTCAGAAACGTGTGCATCTTTTAATGCCCTCTCAATGGCCAGAGACTCACCTTCGCTGTCAGGTTTTGTCTGATGGCATGCATCAGAAGAGGTTCCATACCCTGCAAGTTCCGCATAGATTCCTGCTCCTCTGGCCAGGGCATCTTCCATCTCCTCAAGCACAAGCACAGCGGCCCCTTCAGCAATGACAAATCCATCTCTGCCTTTATCAAAGGGCCTGCTCGCCCTTCGGGGCTCGCTGTTCCTCTTTGACAGGGCACCCGCAGTCCCGTACCCCCCCACCGCCAGTCTGCATATAGGCGCCTCGGCCCCGCCGGCAATGGCTATACTGACTTCTCCATTTCTTACCATCTTGAATGCCTCACCAACTGCATTCGTACCGGAAGCGCATGCTGTTGATACACCCAAAGCAGGACCATTCGTCCCTAATTTCATTGATATATACGATGCGGCCATATTTATTGTACTGGCTGACATTAAATAGGCCGAAACAGGTTTACTGTTCAGCAGGTACTTCTCGATCGCATTCTCCAGGGAAGTAATTCCCCCCCTGCTCGAACCGATAATAACGGCAGCGTTATGCAAGCATTTTGAGTTTTGAGTTAAGATGCTCCCTGTTTTATCTGTTTCTGACTGCTGACTGCTGACCGCTGACCGCTGAAGTATCAGTCCTGCGTCTTCAGTTGCCATCAGTGCAGCAGCGGCTGCATAATGAACAAACGGATCAAGCCTGAGGATATCTTTTGCCGGCAGCCAGTCTTCAGGAGAGAAATCATGCAGTTCACCAGCGATCCTGCTCGGAAGGCGTGATGGATCGAATTTTGTGATAGGCAAGATGCCTGACCGGCCCCGCAACAAATTATCCCACGTCGTATCGATAGTATTTCCCAGAGGGGTTACAGCACCGATGCCTGTAATGGCAACTCTTTTCATAGAAACTTATATTAGCACACCCGGCAGGGACGAAAGGCTGCCTGCCCCTGCCTTTGGGCAGAATCAATAGAAAAATTTCGATTCAGGGGTTATTATACGTAGATGGCCAGAGTCAAAAATGCAGCATCTCTTTTCAAAAATGGCTTCAACTGAACACAAGCGCTTCTGGCGGCTTATGGTGATGAGCTGGAAATTGAAACCGAGCAGGCCCTGAAGCTCGGCAATGCCTTTGGCGGCGGCATGGGCAGAATGGGAGAAACGTGCGGTGCTGTGGCCGGTGCATTGATGATTGTTGGGCTCACCTATGGGCAGAAAGACCTGAACGGCAGCAGCGAAAAAGAGAAAACATACAGACTGGCGAGAAAATTCATCAAAGAATTCAGGGGCCGAAATAGCTCAATAGTCTGTCTTGACCTTCTTGGGTTCAGATTAAGTCCAAAGAATAATTTGAGTCCTGACGAAATAAAATCCATTATGAAAAAATGCCCGAAATATGTTCAGGATGCATCCGAAATCTTAGAGGAGATATTAAAGAAATGAAAAAACTGTCGCACATAAATGACAAAGGCGGTGCAAAAATGGTTGACGTGGGGGGGAAGCCTGCCACCAGGCGGTTTGCCCGCGCGCGGGGCTCTGTCTCTCTGTCTCAGGAAACGATCGACCTGATTGAGGGGGACAGGATATCAAAGGGAAATGTCCTGGACACGGCGCGGCTTGCCGGAATCATGGCTGCAAAAAAGACATGTGAACTGGTTCCGTTATGTCATCAATTAAATCTTTCTTCTGTTTCTGTAGATATTCATGTAGACAGGGAGAAGAGTAACGTTGAAATCGAGGCCCGGGCCGAATGCGCCGGACAGACAGGCGTTGAGATGGAGGCGCTTACCGCGGTTTCAGTCGCGGCACTCACAGTTTATGACATGTGCAAAGCCGTTGACAAGGCAATGGTCATTTCTGAAATTATGCTTCTGGAAAAGAAGGGCGGAAAAAGCGGGACCTGGAAGAGGAAGTAGCCGAATGTTAATCAGGATCTGTCCATAAACTTAAACATTGAACCGTTATTTTCGACTGAAGAACGCAGACTTGCCCCCCAATGCTAACCACGTTTCACTCTTGCTCTCTTTTAAATCCAATCTTCCGTTTTTTCTTTGTTTCATTTACATCCATTAAACTATAAATTGCTTCAAACACTACCTTGGACTGCTCATCATATTTTTTCTCAAGGTCTTTGAGCTTTCGTGCCAACCGGGCGTTAGAAGCAAGCATTTTGCGGAGCCTGACAAATGCTCGCATTATTTCAATATTCACGTGAATGGCCCGTTCACTGTTTAAAACAGTTGAGAGCATGGCAATTCCCTGCTCAGTAAACATATAAGGCAGATATTTCGGATATCGTCCTTTTCCTTTTTCAAAGATCACAATTTGTGATCTTTGATCAGAAAACTCTTCTTTAGTGAGTTGAAACATGTTATTTTCAGAGGCTTGATTATAATACGTATTGCTATAGTGGAAACTATCTACAGCAGCAATTACTTGACGTTATTCTTATCTGATGATAGAGATTCATGAGTTATGTCTCGAACAAAATGAATCATTCCTTTATAGTCACTATTCTTATCAAATTGAGGAAAAGCTCTTATTTGAACTCGTTTATGCAAATGGGGTTCATACATTTCAAAAATAATTGGCTCGCCAGTTAACACACACTTACAGCTGGGACATTGTTCAACTGGAGAATCTTTTCCATGGTAATACTTATAACATTTTACTTTATTGCCAATTAATGAGGGCAAGCAAAGAAGTTCTTTTGCTGCTTTATTAGCAAGTATAATATTAAAATCCTTATCATGATAAGTCATAATGATCTTTTCGTGAGTATCAAAATTGTTCTCGGGATGAACAGTATTAATCTCTCTTTGCTGCTCTTTTGTCTTCTTTTTGTAGTGCATTTGTTAATCATTAATGACTCAACCATTCCATTATGAAGTATGATTGAGTCTCATGGCGATTTGCTTTGATTCTCTTTTAAAAAATACATCTAAAGAATTTCAATTTCAATCGGGGATTCTCTGAAATCATTGTCAGACAAACGCCTATGGTAACTTGCAAGTCATTGATTTTTATGATAAGTATTAGAAACTGGCAACTAAACTAGATCGCCGATAATTGGGTAAATATACAGAATTTCAATCTCCCGATCTTATTAATAATTACAACAAAACTACAATTTCAAGAATAACCCCATGGGATTATCTGCAAAATCCAGTCTGCCCCATTTCATTGATAATAGGGTGGAGTTGCCAGCAGAACTCAGACCACCCCCGTTTCATTGATATGACGGATGAATCGAGATTCTCTGGCAGAGATGGTGCCCGTATATAATTAATGGAAATCAGTTAGAAATACCCTTGACGGGCGTGCGTCTTATCCGGTACAACAGTTGGAAGTAATTTACAATGGGTGAGGATAATAAATAATTATATTTGGTGACTCCTCTGTTTTATTGCCGGATGAAGGAAAAACTTTCACCGATTGAGATGTGACCTTGCAGGCAGTAGCTTGAGTTAATGGTACTGCGTTTACGTGAAACTTCGGAACTTTTGAAGCGGTTGGAACTCAGTATACTTACTGTGCCTTCATAACTTTCACCTGAACCCTTCGGCTCCGCGCCCCGTCAAATTCGCAGAAAAATATCGCCTGCCATGTGCCGAGCAGGAGTTTGCCCTGATCGATGATTATGGCCTGAGAGCTTCCGACAAGGGATGTTTTAATGTGCGCATCGGAATTCCCTTCCGCATGCTTATAGTCGCCTCCGTGCGGAATAAGATTGTTCAGTGCGGTTTGAATATCCCTGACAACGGACGGATCAGCCCCTTCATTAATGGTGACTCCCGCCGTCGTATGCGGCACATAGACGTAACAGACCCCGGCTTTGACACCGGACTCTTTCACAATCTTCTGCACATCCTGGGTGATATCTACAAACTCTGTTCTCATGCTGGTCTTAACGCTGACATGTTTTATCATCACAGCCTCCTGAAAAGATCGGTATAAAAATCCTCGGCTATCGAAAATTCAATTCTGAGGGCATAGACATTCCCCGGCACCTGAAGGTCCCTTAATTTCACAAGGTCTTTCTCCGTGGTAATAATATCGAGGCCGAGGGCATCATGTTTTATGTCATCCAGGTCTTTCTGCTTATACAGGTAGTGGTCGCGATACTTTCTGAATTCAACAATTTCTGCGCCATGGGCCCTCAGGAGCGATTCAAAAGAGAGGGTGTTTGCAATAGCGGCAAACGCATAGACCTTTTTCTTTGAAAGAAAGTCCAGTGGTCTGACAACCCCGTTTATCGTTATGAGCTCGAGCGGCTTATGCAAGGCCGAATAAACCGGGGCCCGGGAATTATAGCTCTTTACTTTCTGCATGGTATCCGAAACAGAGTCCTTTGCGGCCATATCTGACTTGGACAATACAATGATATCTGCACGGTTTAGGCCGCCAAGCGGTTCTCTCAGCGGGCCTTCGGGAAGCAGTTTGCCGTTTCCAAAAGGATTTGCAGCATCGATAAGGACGATGTCTATGTCACGCCTGAGTCCCCAGTGCTGGAAGCCGTCATCAAGGATGAACAAAGGGGTCAGGGGGCGAGGGTCAGGGGGCGGGGGTGGCTGTTGCTTAAAATACTCTTTCATTGCGAACAATCCGGCCTCATACCGGTTGCTTCCCTTGACTACGGGAACTCCCTTGAGGAGTTCAGCCATTAAAAAGGCCTCGTCGCCTGCTTCGGACGCGCTGATAACCGGACCGTCATCCCTGCTTACAAAACAGGTATCCTTTGTTTTACTTTTATACCCGCGAGTCAGGACACACGGGCTGAATCCGCGCTTTTTTGCCTCGCGGGCCAGGCTGATTACAGCCGGGGTCTTGCCTGTACCGCCGAGCGTCATGTTGCCGATGCTGATTACTTTTTCAGGAAGTTTTTTCGGTTTGACCAGTGATTGATGACATGAAAGGCCAAGTTTATATATCGAGCTAAGGATTCCCAAGAAAACCTCTCACAAGTTCTAAAGCTTTTTTAACAGCTCCCCTGTTGTTTTCTATTATTGCTTTTGCATTTTTCCCCATGATTGCAGCTGCATTTTTATCGTTGAGCAGACGGATGACCTCCTCTGTAATATCGTTTGCATTTGCCACACGAATTGCAGCAGATTTCTCGATGAACTCTTCAGCAAAGGGAAAATTCTCCATGTGCGGCCCGAACAGAATCGGCTTTGCCCAGAATGCAGGCTCAAGAATATTCTGTCCCCCCTTTGCTACGAGACTGCCGCCTATGAAAGCGACTGTGACTTTAGCAAATACTCTTGATAACTCTCCAATGGTATCCAAGAGAATGATGTCCCGCACTCCGTCGTTCGTCGTTCGTCGTTCGTCGTGAGTGAACTCTGATCGTCTGACATATGCGAGACCTCGTTTTTTAAGGATTTCTGCTACCGCATGAAATCTCTCAGGGTGCCTTGGAGCCAATATGAGTTTTAAAGACGGATTTTTTTTTCTGATTGACGAATATGCGTCGAGAATTATGCTTTCTTCGCCTTCATGAGTACTCGCGGCAAGGAGGATGTTGCCGTGAATGTGTTCAAGCCAGGGGAGCGGATCGGTATCATCATAATCTATGTCAAATTTTAAATTGCCCATCACGCACACTTTGTCTTTATCAGCGCCCAGTTCAATAATCCTCTTTGCATCACTTTCTCCCTGCATATACATATAGTCAGCGTATGAAAGCAGTTTCTTTATGAAGAATCTGATTTTCATGTAACCATTAAAAGATTCCCGGGAGAGCCTTCCGTTTAAAATGAGCACACTGGAACCGGAATTCTTCAGTGCATGGAAAAGGCCGGGCCATAGCTCGGTTTCGACGGTGATAAAGAGTTTCGGCTTCAGGAGATTAACCACTCTGCGGGTGCATATGACCGCATCAAGCGGCATGTACATCACTCTGTCGGCCTCGGGGAAACTGGCGCGGGCAATGTGCTGGCCTGTGTATGTAGTGGTTGACAGCACTATTTTCTTCGATGGAAAATGCTGTTTCAGCGCTTTTAAAAATGGAACGCATGCCAGGACTTCTCCGACAGAGACAGCATGCACCCACAGGTCGGCCTTATCATAGTTGGACATCCCGAATCGCTCTCTGATGAATGCTGCTTTATCCTCCGGCCCTTTTTTGAAAAAGATCCAGGGGGAATAAAAAACAATTCCTATGAGAGAAAGCAGGTTATACAGCAGCATCGTACCATCCCGCCATTTCCCCGACGATTGATGCCACTCTGGACGAGGGCTCTTTTCCTGCCATCATCTCCCTGATTGCATTCAGGCTCGAAATCATGGAATTCCGGTATTGACTGTCTTCAATGATTCTTGTGAGCTCAGAAAAAATCATATCAGCGTTCGCCTCATCCTGCAGCAGTTCCTTCACCACTTCTTTCCCGGACAGAATATTTACAAGAGAGATAAACCTGACGCTGCTCAGCATCTTTCCGATCAAAAAAGTAAGGGGCGAAATCTTGTAGAAAACGACCATGGGGGTCCCGACAACAGCGGTTTCCAGTGTTGCCGTGCCTGATGTGACGGCTGCGGCGTCAGCGCAGGCGAGCGCTTCTGTAGTGGAGTCAAAGACAACTTTCATACAGGCGGGAAGTGTACCCGGAAAAACAGACCCTGATACCAGCGGGACAACAATCTGCATATCGGGATATCTGGCATGAATCTTTTCTGCCACTTCTTTTATTATTGATTGATGCTTCTGTAATTCATTCGGCCTGCTGCCCGGCAAGAGAGCAACAACATTTTTTTGTGGGTCGAGCCCCAGGTCTGCCTTAAGCTGTTCCTTTGTCCCGGTGATATGCATTCTTTCCACAATGGGATGTCCCACAAATTCACACGGGAGTCCTGCATTTTTGTAATAGGTTACCTCAAACGGCAGGAGCACGGCCATCCTGTTGACGAGAGAAGCGATCGTTTTCACTCTCCCTGCACGCCACGCCCACACCTGAGGGCTCACATAATATAAAATCGGGATACCCGCCGACTTTGCCTTTTTTGCGAGCGCAATATTGAAGTCAGGGTAGTCGATCAGGACCAGGACGTCAGGCTTTTGACGAATGAGGGCGTTTTTCGCCTTGTTAAAAGTCCTCCTGATTTCAAAGAGGTGTTTCAAAACCTCAACGATCCCAAGAATGTGGGTGATGGGGGCGATCATGGAGACCCCCTCGCTTTCCATTCGTGAACCGCCGATGCCGAAGATTTCTATATCAGGCCAGTTCTGTTTCAACTGTCTGCTCAGTGAAGCGCCGTAGAGTTCCCCGGAGGACTCGCCGGCACATATCATGACCTTTTTAGACACGAGATAAAATATCATTAATCAAAGGGATTATTCAAATGATTCAATAATTTTACAGGACGATTCGTTTTATTAAATGTACAAGTTTTGTGTTCATGATATAATTCATATGGGGTTTGCTACGTTCTCTGGGAAAAAGATATGGAAAAAAGAGTAAGTGAGAGAGTCCCTTATAGATTAGATGCAAAGATAATCTCTGCAGGTAAAACATATGATGGCGTAATAGAGAACGTTTCTGAAGGTGGTATGGAGTATCTGATGACATCTCTTGTTGAGACTTCAAAGCATTTTGTCCCTGAAAAAATAATCGAAATTAACTTTCAAATTTCTTCAGGTGAAACATTACATTTAAAGTGCCAGGTGAAGTGGTATTTAGAAGTTGATCCTCATGACAGGAAACTCATGTTGGGGATGAAAATTCTTGACCCGCATCACAAATATAAAGAGTTGCTGAGAAATTTATCAAATTAACGACGTACATGTCAGCCATTGAGGTAATTCTATGGTGAAGAAATATAATTGCTGGGAATTTATGAAATGTGGCAGGGAAATCGGAGGCAGTAATGCCAGTCAATCCGGGGTCTGTCCCATTGCTGCTGAATTGACCGCCAATGGTTTAAACGGAGGCACGAATGCAGGGAGAATCTGCTGGGTTGTAGCCAGCAATGGCCATAATGGGAAAGTGAAGTGTTCTGATTTGTCTAGAGAGCACCGGTGCTTTCAGTGTCAATTCCGTTATAAAGTTCTGATGGAAGAAGGGTTACTGAACGTTTGTAAGGCGACGGGGTCGTTATTGGCAAACGCACCGCCATTCCAGACACCATAAACCAGGAGACAGACTAAATCATGGGAGCAGAGTCAGCAATGGCTCTGCCTTTAATATCCAAATGGTATATATTTAAGTATATGACAAAAGATTCCCGGGCAGAAGAGAAGGGGAAAGCGATGGAAAGAAGGAAACACAAAAGGATATATTTTGATGTCAAGGCCGGAATAACCCTCGGGGATAAAACGTATGAAGGCTATATCGGCAATGTCTCAGAGAGCGGCATTGGATACCTGATTACATCATCGGTCATGCTTAAAGATGATGTGCCTCCTTATGAAATTATTGACCTCAGTTTCAAAACTCCCGAGGGCAGGCGTATAGAGCTGCAGTGCGAAGTGAGGTGGAGTAAAAAAGGATTATTCTCGGGTAAAACGACATCTTTAGGTATGAGGATTATAGACCCGCCGCCGGAATACGATCAGTGGCTGAAAGAAGAGAGCGAGAGCGGTACAACTGAATCTTCAGATAATCCCGAAGATCAGGACTGATCGGACAGTATTTCTTTTTTCCCCTTATATTTTTTCCATCTGTTGTGCATCCAGAGATACTGCCCGGGGTATTTGCTGATGATGGTCTCCATCTGGCCTGTTACTTCTTTCGTTATTCTGAAGATTTCAGCTTTTTCACTTTCATAATGTTCCTGAGGCCGGATGGGGTCACTCACAAATCCTTCATAGTGATCACTGCCCTTTTTTCTGCAGCAGGCGACAACAACAACAGGCCTGTTATAGGTAATGGCCAGTATCGCGGGGACCGGGGTGGTTGTGGCGGGACGGTTAAAAAAGTCGATTGAAATCCCCTTCATGGTGCTCTGGTCAGGAAGCATGCCGATCGATGTCCCTTTCCGGAGCGTTTTCTGGAGTGCGAACAGCGCGTTTTTCTTTGGTATCAGGACCTGTCCTCCTGCCACCCGGTTTTCAAAAACAAGCGTTTCGAGGCGCTCGTTGTCAAGGGGCCGTGCCACAACAGCGAGCGGGATTCCGACAAAGGCGCTCACATGGGGGAGCACCTCCCAGTTGCCGATATGCGGTGTTACAAATATGCAGCCCCCTGATTCATCATGGATTGCCTTCGCCTTCTGGAAAAGCTCGTCAATGCCCTTCGCCCTTTCACGAATTCTATGGATGGTGTCAGGACGGTTAAACAGATACCTGAGCTTGATGATTTCGAGAAAGGTCAGGAAAAAAGATCTGCAGCTTTCACGGGCAATCTCTTTTATTTCCTGGCTGCTCTTTTCCGGAAATGCATGAGTGAGGTTTTCGGTTGCGATATTTCTTCGTTTGGGCACAAGGAAATAAAGCAGGTCGCCAAGAACAGTGCTTATGCCTTTCACAACCCTGAGAGGGACTGCGCGCGAAAACAGGATGATTGTGTATACAGCGTAGTATTCAAGAAGCTTGGTCAGGGGACTTTTGTTTCTTTTCTTTTTCATCAAAAGGATTCAGGACTTTTTTGAACTTCACCCCTTGAACCCTCGAATCCTGGAACCCTGTTCTTTCTTTTCATGTAACCTGAATAATGACCGACGATGACTGGCCTCCAACACCGTAGCTGATTGAAAGAAATGTATCGTTATCACATGCCTGGGGAGAACCGGAGATCTTTAAGTGAGAAAATTCCTCTTCCGCTACCTCGAAATTGAGTGTGGCAGGGACCATTCTTTCTTTTACAGCATACATGCCGAATATGATTTCTGTGATATCACTGGCTGCACCCATATGTCCTGTGTATGGTTTCAGGCCGCACAGGGGCACATCGTTTTTTTGATCGCTGAAAATTTCGGTCAGGGACCGTAACTCCGAGGAATCACCCTTTCGTGTGCCGCTTCCATGAGGAATGATAAAGGACAGGTCATGAATCCCGGTGTCTGTTTCAATCAAGAGAGAAGCGATATTGTTTTTTGTGACTGTTTCAGGAACCCCCATTGTGTGGGAAGAAGAAAACTCGATACAATTGCCGAAACCCTTCAGTTTACCGAGAATATTTGCACCTCTCTTTTCGGCTGAATCAGCAGCTTCCAGAAAAATTGCAGCCCCGCCTTCTCCGGGAATGAAACCGTCCCTGTTTCTGTCAAAGGGCCGGTAAGACCCCGCGCCATCCCTGCATTTTGACAGAATCCCGAGGCCCTCAAGCTCGTAAAGCGGTATCTCCGTTATCCAGTTACCGTAACCGACTGCCAATGCTACATCAGCGTTGTTCTGCTTTATGCTTCTGTAGGCGAGTTCAAGTGCATTCCCCCCACAGGGAGAGAGGCTCGCCAGGCTTGTATTAGGTCCCATGAATTCAATTACAGCAGAGAGAAAACTGAAGAGATTATTGTTGAGTGATTCGAGCAGGAAAAAGGGATTCACCTTGTTCAGGGCGGATTCATTCAGTTTTCTCTGGTCAAGATTGCTCCAGCTGCTATCGACGCTGTCCCGTATGGCAGGATACATAAAATCATATCCAATCTTTGTATGGTCCCCGGACGCGACATACAGGGCCCTGCGTCCCGGCGGAATGTCCCCGATAAAGGATTTCACTGATGAAACGGCTTCATGGGCAGCGCAGAATCCGAGCGTTGCCCCCCGGTTCAGAAACTTCATCTGCCCCTGCTGTTTTGGCGGTATATCCTCTGGAAGATCATACCGGGTCACTTTGCCTGTATAATGAAGAAATTCGGGAAGGTCATCGGAACGATTATTCGATATACCGCTCTTGAGCTCCTTTAGGCTTTGCCAGTTTACAGCGCAATTTTTCCCGACAGGTGTTGTCAGCCCGGTTCCTGTTATGACGACTTCTCTTTCAGACATCCTATAATTTCACGTCCCTGGTTAAAAGTCTGAAAAACCGCCTCTGTTCCTCTGCATCTTCAATTGCATCGATCGGCACGATCTCTCCTTCAAACTCTGCGACGATTTTCTTTTTCCCCTTTACCGTTCCGAGTCCGCGGTATACATTCAGGTCCTGATTTTCATCCTGCACACGCTGAATCTCAAGCTCTACCTGGTCTCCGGGCAGGGCAAAACTGTAGAAATTTGACTTTCTGACTTTTGTTACCAGCAGCCAGCTGCTGAAATCAGACGAGACCGCCTGAAGCCATCCGCTCAGCTGCACCAGCGACTCCAGTAACATAACTCCCGGCATGATAGGGTTCTTCGGGAAATGGAACTCCAGAAAGTCTTCACTCATTGCCACATTCTTTATGCCCCTGATCAATTCGTCCGGCCTGTATTCAGTTATGTGATCGATGAGCAGGTAACGCATGTTTAATTCTCCATTGGCTTATAAGATAATATCAAACCAACCTCCGATGTCATGCCCTCGCAAGCGGGTATCCAGAAACCGTGGACTGGATTCCCGATCGGGGTCGGGAATGACGGTTGAAATAAAATTAATTTTCAATTCAATATAAGTCTAAAAAAAATCAAAGATTACTATTATACAGTATAATTTGCTGTCAGTATTACAGTGGCAACTGCATAGTTCCCGGAATGGGAAATGGATACCGTTGCCTGACTGATATTTCGCTTCGTACTGATTTTGCCTGCCCAGCCGTGGAAAACGAGTTCAGGTTTTCCCGAGGGGGCGTTTACTACCTCGATCTCTCTGAGAGTATTGTCGATTCCCGTACCGGACAGGCCTATCCCGAGCGCCTTGAGGCCGGCCTCTTTTGCCGCAAACCTTCCTGCAAAATGAATATAGGGATTTATTTTTGAAGTACAGTAACTTGTTTCTTTTTCGGTGAATATATCAGAAACAAGGCCCTTGTTCTTTATGAAGATCTCCCTGAACTTCGATATCTGGACCAAATCCACTCCCTGGTAAATCTTCATCATGAGATACTCATCCCGCCGTCAACAGAGATGGCCTGTCCCGTTATGTAATCAGCAGCGGGGGAGGCGAGAAAGAGGATAAGCTGAGCCACGTCAGAGGGTTCTCCGAACCGCGCCAGCGGTATTCTTTCGAGGATCTTGTCACCGGCCCTTTTTCTTACCCTTATGCTCATGTCTGTTGCTATCATTCCGGGCAGTACGGCGTTCACCTGTATTCCCTTTGGCGCGAGCTCAACAGCGCATGCGGTGGTAAATGAAATCAGCCCCCCCTTTGCCGAGGCATAATTGGTTTGTCCTCTCCCGCCGCGTATCGCCCCGATTGATGAGACATTTATTATTTTTCCGGAATGGTTGTTCATCATAAGCTCTGCTGCCTGCCTCGTACAGAGGAACGCTCCTTTTAAGTTTGTGTCAATAACTTTGTCCCAGTCCGAAAGCTTCATCGCCATCAGGAGATTGTCTTTTATGATGCCGGCATTATTAATGAGAATGTCGAGCCTGCTGCAGGTATTCCTGATGAAGTCAAAGAGGGCATCAACCTGGTCAGGGTCGGATACGTCAGCGCGGAATGTGCTGGCTTCAAAACCAAGAGCGTCGATCTCTCCCTGCACTGCCTCAGCCTTTTCCTCTGATTTATTGTAATTGATAACGACTCTTGCTCCGGCCTTTGCAAGCATGATGCAGGATTCCCTGCCGATGCCCCGGGACCCCCCTGTGACGAGAGCAATTTTCCCTGACAAATCGATATTCATATATGTCTCTTTTCCGTTTTACTCCTCGAATCACGTAATCCTGACTGCTATTAATGTACGGATTACGCCGAAAGGATTCAAGGGGTCAGGTGTTCTCACAAGTTGTTCGTTTTTTGTTTTTAGACTGAAAACTGACAACTGACAACTGAAAACTCATTTTCACCCGAATCCCTGAATCCTTGAACCCTTCAGCCTTCATATTTCTTCACCACAATCGATGCGTTCTGCCCGCCGAAGCCGAATGAATTCGAGATTGCTGCCCGCACGGTCCGCGACTTCATCACATTGGGAACATAGTCGAGATCGCACTTCGGATCAGGATTTTTCAGGTTGAGCGTCGGATGGATCTTATCCCTGCTCACACTTAACACGGTATACACGAACTCAGGCCCTCCCGAAGCGGCAATCAGGTGTCCTATCATGGATTTGCTTGAGTTTATCGAAATATTATACGCATTCTCCTTGAAAACTTTTTTTATTGCGGTGGTTTCTGCAGAATCATTCAGTTTTGTGCTTGTGCCGTGAGCGTTTATGTAATCTATATCAGCCCTGTCCAGATCTGCATCGCGAAGGGCAGACCGCATTGCATGCTCTGCTCCGGCGCCCTGCGGGTGGGGAGCCGTGACCTTGAATGCATCCATTGTTGATGCGTATCCTGCGATTTCGGCATAAATGTCTGCGCCTCTCTGAAGCGCGTGAGATTCTTCTTCGAGCACAACGATGCCGGAGCCTTCCCCCATAACGAGGCCCGATCTTTTCCGGTCAAAGGGCCTGCATGCTTCCGATGGATCGTCGGATGATACGGCAGCGGCTTTGAGCAGGACGAAAAAAACAAGCCCTACCGGGTTTATCATGGAGTCAGCTCCCCCGGCTACAATCACATCAGCATCACCACGGTGAATTGCCCTGTACCCTGTTCCAATCGCCTGTGATGCAGAGGCGCATGCCGTAGTAATAGTGGAATTATAACCGGACAAACCGAACCTGTCAGCGATCAGCGCTGATGGCCTGTTTGAATTGTTGCGTATGATCGACTCCTTATGAATATCGCTCAACTCGCTTCCGAACCTTCTTACATCAAACGTATTGTCTTTGTTTGCCCAGTGCTGAATGTCTTCGAGCCGGTTTATTCCGAGTCCTGCCGCCATTATCACACCGTAACGGCTGCTGTTTTCGTTCCCTACGAAGCCTGCATCATTCAGTGCAGCCCGGGCGGCCCATAAAGCGAAGAGTGTTCTTCTTTCACCTTCAAGATCGGCATCTTCAATGAACGATTCCCTGATCGTGTTCCAGTCATTGCTGCTGACGGTCCCGACAGCCTGGACAGGGGATTTCTCCGAACCCGGCAGGTCGAGCTTTCGTATTCCTGATTCTCCGGCAAGCAGTTTCTGCCAGTTTTCTTCAACGGAAAGGCCGAGTGATGTTGCAACGCCGAGTCCGGTGACGACGACTTTCCGGTTCTTTTTCATCGGGAAGGTGTCTCTACCCTGATTCCGCTGTAATAGTAGAACAGATCCGTGAGGTCCCGGGAATTCACTTTGTGGACATGACTGAAAATGATGCGGTTCATGGATGCAACGACTTCGTTGTTGACGGTGATCCATGCCTTGCCGAGCGAGTCACGCCGCGAGGTCGATATGATCTCCCCGTGTATCTCGGCAGTGAAGCCCGGTCTCAGTTTCGGGCTGACCGTGACATCTTCCACCAGGGACATGACTGCCGAGAGTTTAAAGTCATGCGAATAAATAATCAGCCAGCCGAGGAGCTGTGCCATTGCTTCAATGTAAATGACTCCGGGTACAAGAGCTGATTTTTTAAAGTGATGCCTGAAAAACTCTTCGGACAGGGCAAAGGTTTTTGTGCCTGTAATTGAAGCGCCTTTATCGATGTTTTTCACTGTGTCGTAATATAAAAAACGCATGAATAATTCCTTGCGGAAATATCAAATATCAATATCCGAATTTCAAATCAATGCCAAATGACCAAATTTTGGATTCCCGGCTTTTGTGGTTTATGTGATATTTGAGCTTTGAAATTTGTCATCTTTATTTTGCTGCTTTTTCTATTATCAATGACGCACACTGTCCTTCATGACTCCTTGTATTTATCATTATTCGCCCGGGAGCGGCCTTGAGCGGTCCCCCATGGACGACATTGAGCAAAACTTCGTTATCTGTCGCCGGAGAGCCGTAAGCTGCAGGAATTATACCATTTTCCAGCATACAAATACCGAGGATGACGTCTGCTGCAGAAGCCCCTGCCAGAAGATTGCCGATGGCACCTTTTGATGAGTAGACGCGTACGCGGCTGGTGTAATCTCTGAATGTGTGATGAATTGCCTCTGCCTCACTCCTGTCGCCGGTGTCGGTACCGTCTCCATGAACAATGATGACATCGATTTCAGAAGGCAGGAGGTCTGCTCGGGCAAGGGCCTGTTCCATTGAAAGGCTGATTGCTTTTGCAGAAGGACAGCGCGAATCCTTATTGAGTTCACAGGAAGCGCCGTATCCTGCAATTGCAGCCAACCGGGAAACCTGTCTTTCCTCGGCTGAAGCCCTGAGTTCAAGCGCAACAATACCGCATCCCTCTCCGAGGACAGTTCCCTGCCTGTTTTTCCCGAAGGGATTACAGTACAGAGCATCTTCACGCTCAGTCGTATTTAAAATGCCGGATAAAGAGGACCGTGCGAGGCTCTGTGGGGATATCTTCTCACTTACGCCCCCTGCAAGCGCAACTTTTGCTCTTTTTTCTGATACGGCATCATATGCCTCGATTATCGCATGAATACCTGAATCCCCATGGGGCGAAAACACGGCGTTTTCTCCCTTGATCCCCAGGTCAATAGCAACCTGACAGAAGCTGATATTATTCAGCATTGATAGTGGCCAGAGCGGATGAATCTCGCGGTATGCCCCTGAAAAAAACTTGCTGTAATCCAGCATCCCGTTCTGGTCCATTGAATTCAGGACCGAAGTGAGAATGTCGTCAATGTTGTAATCCACCATTCCCATACCTGCAAAAAAACCGATATTCTCAGGCGCAACAGATCCGGTATCAAGGCGGGATTGCGCAAAGGCATCACGGCTGGATTTCATCAGCATGAAGGCATGCTTGTCCATGATGCGCGAATCTCTGGGATGAATGTTGAGGTCTTCGGGGCCTAACCCCGGTACTTCGGCAGCATGTTTACAGTCAAACCCCTCTGCATCAAAAGAATCGATCCGGCCGATTCCTGATCTGCCTGAAATAAGGGCATCCCATGTTTCTGATACACCAGTGCCGAGTGAAGTAACGAGCCCTGTTCCTGTTATGACAACGTTGCCGCCCATATGCACTCATTATTTCTCATGATAGATGAATTGCCGCAGGGAATGCATAACTGCCTGCAAAAATAATAGTATTACACGCATTCCTTGAATTATCCTGGTCTTAAATGGGTTGCGGATATTATATTGATTTAGTCTAAAGGAACTCGAAATTAATTATCAACTGGACATTGTTGATGAGTTTGTATATAATCATAACGCTGTATCTGGGGACACGGCTGTCACGCCGAAAAATATTTTATCAAAAGCATTACCGTGTTCGTATGTGACTGCAGGTGGTAATCCGGTCAGACCGGAGAATAGCTGCAGTATCCGCTGCGATGAGGGTGAACTATGGAATCACCTGCGGATATGGTCCCCTGAACCGTCTGCTGCAGGCAGATGAATCCATTATTAAGGGGGGTGATATGAGAGAACGCGTTTTCATTTTGTGAATTAAAAAAATAAGGAGGAAATTATGAATACAAACGCCGTAAGACAGATTTGCCAGATTGTGACAATCGCCCTGGCCGTTACGTTTCTCATTGGCAGTATTGCACCGTCTCTGAGCGCAGAGCAGACGGAGATGGTAAACATCAACACTGCAGATGTAAAAGAGATAATGAAGCTCCCGGGTATTGGCAAGAAGAAAGCAGAGGCCATTGTCGCCTTTCGGGAGGATAACGGGGGATTCGAAGATATTAATGATCTTAAGAAAATCGACGGCATAGGGAAAAAGACACTCGAGAAGATCAGGGAGCATATCGTTTTCAAATAATTTGCGGGCTACACTAGAAGGGGATGCTGATCATTGGGGGACGTGGTTGAAGGTGAAAGGCTAGATGTCAGGAAGTATAGTGCCTTTTATTGAAACAGGGTCAGCATCCCCTTTTTTTCGAAGGATTCAAAAAAAGCTTTATAAATACCCATTAGTCTATTACTCAAGAAATATACTCAACCTACCGATAATAATGTGTGCTGGAAGAGTGTTCCGAGAGTGCGCGGTGCGCGTAACGGGGCGTTCTTAGTTTTACATACTATGAATAATGAATTGAGCCTCATGTGATGAAATTAGCACCAGATGATCAGATGAAAGAAAATGACCGCTTGAGCGCAGAATTATTTCGTATTTATTTACTATCATCTCTCGTTGCACTCATCGCGTTTGGTCTCATTTCGTATGGCTTTTATACGAGCAATCAAATGAGCAGGACATTTGGACCGCTGATCGATGCTGCCATGAATATAGAACTGGAAGCAACAAAAGCCCATCTGGTGTTTGAAGAGAATCTGAGCGGCGACGATCATGAGGATTTGAAAACGGGATGGAAACACCTGCAACGGGCTGAGTGGTATGCCAGAGTGATGCTTGAGGGGGATGAAAGCGAGTATGGCAAATTTATCACTCTCGACAATAATGATTTCAGAAAGATTGTTTCAAGGGTCCGGGACAAGCTTGAATCATTCAGGGTTATTATGAAAAAGAGGATCGATGAACGGCAGACCTCTGCTGCTGGCAGTGATATTGATCAGCGCTTTGATGGTATGTTTAGTGAGTTGCTTGAAGAAACCGGCTCCGTTGAAACAAAAATGAAACATATTATGAAAAAAGAGCTTGCGCATCAGCAGTTAAGCCAGAAGGTCCTTTTAGGGGTCAGTATATTTCTTTTTATGATCCTCGGTGCAATTTACCTGCGCTATAACAAGCATTGGTCGATAATGATGAGTGCGCTCCGGGATGCAAATGAGAAGCTCGAAAATGAGATTGATGAGCGGAAGGAGGCCGAAGAGGAAATTCAGTTGCAGAATGAACTGATGCAAAAGAGACTCCTTGAAATCGCAGAACTTCGGGACATGGATGAAGAGCGTCTTGCGGAGCTGAATCTGGCAAATGAACAGCTGCGGATAGCGATAGATGAAGCGGATGCGGCAGAGCGCGATAAGAGTGAGTTTTTTGCCGGGATGACACATGAAATCAGAACACCGACAAATGCGATTATTGATCTCACGTACCTTACACTCGATATCCCGCTGGTTGATGAACAGAGGGATAAAATAAATACGATCAAGGAATCTGCATATTCCATTCTCAGCCTGCTCGACTCTTATGTGGACATACTCGAAATTGAATATGGTGAACTGGAGATCAATAAATCTGAATTCAATATTCAGAACATGCTGGACAGCATCATTATGACACTTTCTCCCCAGGCACATAAAAAGGGGATTGAACTGCTGTGCAAGATCGAAGCCAGTGTGATACCGGACGTAATCGGAGACAAGGGGCGGTTATGGCAGATCCTCATTCACCTGGTCGGCAATGCCATTAAATTTACCGTTGACGGAAAAATTGAACTCGGGGTAAAGCGGGTCTATTTCGGGGGCGGAGGAGACCTTAACAGGGCAAGCAGTGATCCTCACCAAATACTCCTTCAATTTTCTGTATGCGACACCGGCATAGGAATTCCTGAAGAGAGACTGTCAGGTATTTTTGAGCATTACAGCACATCGGAGGCCCCGACTATCCGGGAGTTTGGAGAGACACGGCTCGGTCTTCATGTTTCGAACAAGCTTGTTCATCTACTGGGCGGAGAAATCTGGGCGGAAAGCCAGGAAGGGGAGGGCAGTTCATTTCACTTTACAATCATGTTTGATCTTGCTTCAGGATCAGATAAGCGCGAACTGTTACCTGATCCTGCAATTGATGAAGCAGGATCTTCCGACGGTACAGGAGTTGAATTTAATAGCAGCGGAGAACACCCGACGCCGTAAGCTGTTTCACCACGCTTTCCTTCCCATTCTTTTCTATATTTTTGATGCGCTTGAAACCCCAAACGTAAGCTTTGTCAACGTATTAATATTTCTAAACATCCATATAAAAATTTTTTAATTGACAACAGGATATATTTGCGTTATTGTGCAAATAAGCAACTAATTAAATCTAAATGGTAATTTATGGTAAACGTGATGGATATCAAACTTTATCCAGCATATGGACACCCTGATGGATCGGGCAGATCTCCGTGGTTTCGGATCCAGAATGAAAAGCTTTACCCTGCCTATGGAAACCCCCAGGCAGCCGGCGGTTCACCATGGTACAGAATAAAGGGAGACAAAGTTTATCCTGCTCACGGCCACCCGCAGGGTTCAAGCGGAAATCCGTGGTATCGCATTAAGGAGGGCAAGCTTTATCCTGTACAGGACCATCCTGTCGGCGCCAGTGGATTTCCATGGTTTAAGATGGAATAATCTGAATCTCTGATTATTTCTCTTAATAAAGTGATTAAATTTTTTTAATAGCATCTCTGTCGATTCTGTGATAAATAACCTTTATCGTGACTCTGTCTGGCATGTGTCAATTTGTGATACTTACCATAAATGATGTTTAATGAAAGGAGGAAATATCGATGCGTGTAATATCGGTAGTATTGTTGTTATTGGTGATTGCAATTCCGTTCTCATCATTCGCTGAGAAAGCAAAAACCCTGGACGAAATGGTCAAGATGTACGACTCATCAAGCTGCAAGGAATGTCACGAAGAAATTTATATGCAGTGGGAGAAATCTCACCATGCCCGGCCGTTAATGGGTGTCAGGGAAGGGATTTTCTTGAAGGGGGTCCTGAGCAGCGCCTTTGCGCCGAAGGACATAAAGAAGGCGACAAAGAAGAATTTCCCCTGTTTCAAGTGCCACCTTCCCCAGGCGCTTGATGCTGAAGATGCTGTGTCAGCAGAGATTGCACAGGCTGTTGCGGCCGGAGACAAGGCTATTGTCAGCAAACTCCAGATTACCTGCATTGTCTGCCACAACACAAAGGCGATTCTCCACAGGCTGCAGGAAGGACAGCCGGAGAAGGGCATTGTTTACGGCTCGCAGGATATTGCGGAGCATGGAGACAGTTCATACAAGCAGGTCAAAAAGAGCGTAATCATGAAAGAATCGATCTTCTGCGGTCAGTGCCACGGACTTGGACCGAACTTTGACGCGGAGAATCCCTATCAGTGCGCAACGCTGTACGGAAGCTATATCCATTCATATATTCCTTCGGGTGGAACGCAAAGCTGTCAGGAATGCCATATGAAAGAGGGAGACCATCTGATCGCACCAAACTGGAATGATGCCGGTACCGCCGATCTCCTGAGTGATACAATTCTCCTCGATGTGCAGACCCTGGGCTATGAGTGGCTGCGGGCAAAAGGTGATCTTAGACCGAAGGTCGTTGTGAACACGACCATTAGCCACAAGGCAGGCCACAGAATTCCCGATGGGTGACCATCGCACAACAGAGTGGTCATGGAAGTGACCGCAAAGACAGAAGATGGAAAAGAGATATACAACAAGCAGATGCATTATCATCCCCAGGCTACAACCTGCCGTGATACGAAGATGACGTACGGAGCGCAGTGGAAGACTCAATATATTCGCGACACGAGTTTGCAGCCCCGCAAACCCAAGAAGGAGACTATTGAAATTGATCTCCCCAAGGGTGTAAGGACCGCTGATGTGACCGTTGACCTGTTTTACGAGCTCGTCAATCCATCAATGAAATTTCCGATTCAGACGGTACACAGGAAGGTGACACTGGACAGATAAAAGACTATACTGAACCTGCGAGGTATTAAAAAAAGGCCGTATCTGAAATACAGATACGGCCTTTTTTCTGATTTTTCAAATGTTATCCTTCAAACTTTCCGATACAGAGACAGGCGTTCTGGCCGCCAAAGCCAAAGGAGTTTGACAGGGCCACCTTGTGTTCTTTGCGTCTGGCTTCATTGGGAACATAATCGAGATTGCATTTCGGGTCCCTCGATTCCTGATTGATCGTCGGCAGCATAACTGATTTGTTGATCCCCATCAGCGTCAGGATACACTCGATCGCACCCGCTGCCGCGATGGTATGTCCGAGCATGGATTTGTTCGAGCTGACCGGGATTTCACCGGCCCGCTCTCCAAACACTTCCTTTATGGCACGGGTTTCGGTCAGGTCATTCTGTGTGGTCGAAGTCCCGTGGGCGTTAATATAGTCAATATCATCCGGAGATATCGATGCATCTTCCATTGCTGCATTCATCGCGATGATGGCGCCAAGGCCCTTCGGGTGCGTGTCCGTAATGCGGTATGCGTCTGCGGAGGAACCGTATCCCTTCAGTTCTCCAAGGATGTGAGCGCCCCGTGAGCGGGCATGCTCCAATTCTTCAAGCACGATAGCGGCAGCGCCCTCTGACATTACAAAACCGTTTCTCTTCCGGTCAAAGGGCCGGGATGCTTTTTTGGGTTCAGTATATTTTTCCGCGAGGGCTTTTAAATGGATGAAACCGATCATGCCCGAAAAATCGACGGTGGCCTCGCATCCCCCGGCGATCATCACATCACATTGTCTGTCCTGGATCATCCTCATGGCTTCTCCGATTGCCTGGGCTCCGGCTGCGCAGGCAGAGACGCTTGCCAAGGTTGGTCCTTTGCAGTTATACAGAGTTGCCAGCAGGGTTGTTGCCGCATCAGGTTTTCTCCGGAAGAAATTCAGGTAGGGGTAGCCGCCGGAATCAAGCAGTCCTTTCATGTCCCAGCTGCCGTCCCCCTTATAGAAACGGTGGAGAAACTTCATATCTTTTACGGACGGGTTATCTCCGTGGGAGCCGAGGGAAACACCGATTGTTGAACGGTCATGAATTCCATCCAGCCCGGCCTGCTCAGCAGCCTCGGCTGTAGCGGCCCTCATCAACCTGAGAGAGCGGGAAGAAAATTTCCTTAATCGCTGGTCGCTGCTTTGCTCAAATTCATTGAGCCATGCATTGTCAATTTCACCGGCAATCCTGCAGGGGAGGCCGGTCGTATCGAACGATTTGATGTAATCGATGCCCGATATCCCGTTTGTACATTGTTCGAATGTTTCTTCAGCGTTTTTGCCTGAAGGGGTAATCATTCCGTATCCGGTAATGACCACTCTTCTTTTCGGGCCGGTTGAAGACATGTCAGAATATTTTTTTCTCTTCCTGAACCGTGGAGAGCCAGTTCTTGATCAAATCATCGCCGTTCGTAAATACTGCTTCCTGTCCGCAGGAGCTGCAGGTGACGCGAAGTCCGTCATCTGATTTCCACTCTCTGCTGCCGCAGGAACATTTCTCCGGCAGGCTGTCGAGGATGTCCATGACCCCGTCTGCCATTGACTGTGCTGTTACCATTGCCGGTATTTCATCCATGTCCATGCCTGGTTTCAGGTCAGGCATGTTGTCACCATAGCGGATCTTCAGCAATTCAATTGCCTTTTCTGTCAACTGGCCGTTTTCATCAATGGCAGAACCTTCGCCGAACATCTCTTCTATATGTTCAAGGACAAAGTGACGTGCCATTTTGATGCCGAATGCCTGCTCCAGCCTGTAATTAATGTCGAGAAAATCGAGAGACTCTGCGCCCAGATCATTTATCAGCGACGATTCAGGCTTTATGGCATTCTCATCAACCCTGAGAGTCTCGACGATCGCCTTTTTCAGTTCCTCAAATACCTTGTCTTTTGATATCACATTTTGACTCATGTAGCCTCCTGTATAGAAAATCGTTATTCGGTAATCTAGGGAAACACTGTATGAAAATAACTATTAACGAATATCTGTACACGATTAACTGCGCCTGAACAGCGCGTTGCTCATGCCCCTGTCAACAATGATTGTCTGACCGCTGATGCCCCTGCTTGCAGGGCTGCATAAAAAAAGGACGACATCAGCAATTTCTTCAGGCTCGACAAATACTTCCTCAGGGAACGTGTCGATTTCTTCCCAGTACTGTCTCAATACCTTGAAGGAATCGGTTTTCACGATTCCTCCACAGACAGCGTTTGCAGATATGTTTTTCCCCCGCAGACTTTCAGCGCAGTCCCTGACCACGGACTCCATTGCCGCTTTCATACTGCCGAGAGGATATGCCGGGTTGTAAAAGCGGCTTCCAAGACTCGAAATAAACACTATCGTGCCCTTGCTTTTTTCGAGTAGCGAACGGGCTTCCTGAATGCAGAAGATATTTCCCAGATAATTTGTTTCCACCAGCTGCCGTAATTCACGCTCGAGCAGCTTTTCAATCGGCTTAAACGGGGCCCTGGCCGCATTGAGGATAAGGCAGTCGAGTCTTCCGAACTGTGCGGTTATTGCAGAGAAGAGGTTCTTTACCGAATCTTTCACGGCGATGTCTGCCTGCACCATCAGGGTGCGCCTCCCCATGCCCTGAATCTCTTCACGCAGTTTTTCTGCCTGTGTCTGGGAAGCCCCTCCTGCTTTTCTGTAATTAATGACAATGTCAGCACCTTCGAGAGCACATTTTTTTGCGATTGCAGTGCCGATGCCCCTTGAACTTCCCGTAATTAATACAACTTTGTCTTTTAACGTCTGCATGACCCGTCTATTTTATAAAAAACATTTTTTTTAGTAAACCGCTCTCTATAAAAGAATCCTGAATCCACGCGAGTATTGATATCCCTGCTCCCACGGTTTTATTTCTTTGCGAAACGGGCACGCCATGTATCGCAGCGCCGTTTCTCTGCTCCCGGGATTAATATCATTCAATGCTCCAGTTTTAAATGATTTTTGCCAAATCCCCGAAATATATTATCGCCTTGATTCCTCTGATTATTTGAATATTTATAAAGAGATATGTAAAATTGAATGGATAACGAATTGATTTTCTTTTATTATGCAGAAGGTTGCTTTTAAAGTATGTGCATAAAAGTGTCGATGAAAACACATTGGAAATAAATATTTTCAAAAAAGAATTTTAATGAAAATAATATATAAATATTTAATCCTTATTATTTGTGTCAGTCTGACCGGCTGCAGCCTTGGTACAAAACAGTCTGTCAGGGGTCAGGACGATAACCTCTCAAGCGATAATGCTTCGACAGACCTTTATTATGACTATTCAAAGTTATCAGAACCCGGTGCTGATGAAGGCCAGGAAGCCATAACAGAAATTCCCGGCTGCGATAAGGAAGCCGGGAATTGTCAGGACCAGATCCCCGCAACAACCGTTGAAGGCAGTCCTGCTTCATCACAAGGCGCTCTGGCAGTCATCAACGGTGTCGAGGATATTGATGACGAGGAGAAAGACCAGGCTTTGCTTGATACTGCCCTCGATTACTGTAATGCTTCACAGGAATACTGGTCTGAAGGCAATTTTGAAAAAGCAATTGTCACCCTCGACCAGGCATATACCAATGTTCTTAAGGTCAATACGCATAATAATTTTGAGCTGATCCAGCAGAAGGAAGATCTGCGGTTTACCATTTCGAAGAGAATTCTCGAAATTTATGCCTCGCGGTATACGGCTGTCAACGGAAACCATAACGAGATACCGCTGACCATGAATAAATATGTTGAAAGAGAGATCAAGCGGTTCCAGGGACCTGAGCGAAAGTTCTTTATTGCTTCGTACAGGCGTTCCGGCAAATATATGGACCAGATTCTGAAAGACCTCAGGGAGGCCGGCCTGCCTGAAGATCTTGCATGGCTGCCGCTGATCGAGAGTGGTTTTAAAGTAAAGGCCCTGTCCCGTGCCCGCGCTCTGGGATTGTGGCAGTTCATCCCGTCGACAGGATACAAGTTCGGGTTGAAAAGGGACACCTGGATTGATGAGCGGCTGGACCCTCAAAAGGCAACGACGGCTGCAATAGCGTACCTGAAAGAGCTGCATCAGATATTCGGTGACTGGACAACCGTGCTTGCCGGATACAATTGCGGGGAGGGGACTGTTCTCAAAAGAATTCGTAATCAGAAGATCAATTACCTTGATAACTTCTGGGACCTCTATCAGCAGCTGCCCCGGGAAACCGCCCAATATGTTCCGCGGTTCCTGGCGACATTACATATTCTCAAGGACCCTGAAAAATACGGATTCACCCTGGACGAGCTGGACGGCCCTCTTTCGTATGAAGTGGTTGAAATTGAGAAGCCTGTCCAGTTGAAAACGGTCGCCGAGAAACTGGGCGTCTCCTTTAAGGAACTGTCGGAATTAAACCCCGAACTTCGCCGGTATGTTACTCCGCCTACACTCTACTCGCTCAAAGTCCCAAACGGGATGGGCGAAGGGCTGCTTGCCAGCATAGATGATATTCCAAAATGGATAGCTCCGGAGAATGAATATGTATATCATCGTGTTAAGAGAGGCGAGACGCTGTCACTTATCGCGTTACGATACCGCACGAGTGTCAAGAACATAGTCTGGGCGAATAATATCCGCCGGCAGCATTTTATACGTGAAGGACAAAGACTGAAGGTTCCGCTCAGGGGCATATCACAACAGAGAATTTATGCTTCAAATGACCAGCTCCTGAACGACGGGACGTATCGCATTAAAAAAGGGGACTCTCTCTGGCTTATAGCCAGGAGATTCAATACAAACACCAAAAAGCTTCAACGTATCAATAATCTGCAAACAACCCGCCTCTCTGTCGGTCAGGTCCTGAAGATTTCAGAATAACGACCGTCGAAATCTACTTTTTAAATGTCTGTACGATGGTTTTCGCGATGAACTCTGCCGTGTCAGTGCCGAGTTCCGGATAGATGGGAATCGACATGACCTCTTTTGCTGCCGCCTCGCTTCTCGGGAAATCACCTTCCTTATGACCAAGGTACTTGAATGCAACCTGCAGGTGCATTGGAAGAGGGTAATAGACTACCGACGAGACAGAGTTCTCCTGAAGGGCCTGTGCGATCATATCACGCTGTGATGAGCGAAGAGTATACTGGTGGAAAACATGGGTCCTGTCATCCATTGTAACAGGACATGTGACAACGTCATTCAACAGAGATGAATATATCTGGGCAATCTGCTGTCTTCTCCCGTTATATTCATCGATATGTCTGAGCTTTATTCTGAGGATGGCAGCCTGAATTTCATCGAGCCTGCTGTTATAGCCGATGAAATCATGTTTGTATGCGCCGACGGTTCCGTGGTTTCTCAGGACCCGGACTTTTTCGTTTATGTCCGGACTGTTGGTAGTCAGCATACCGCCGTCGCCGTAGGCCCCCAGGTTTTTGCTCGGATAAAAACTGAAACAGCCGCAGTCACCCAGACTGCCGACAGAAGCATTCCTGTATTTCGCCCCGAATGCCTGCGCACAGTCTTCAATGATTTTAAGATTATATTTTTTTGCGATGGCAGCAAGTTCATTCATGTCAGCCGGAAGTCCGAAAAGATGCACTACGATAATCGCTTTGGTGTTTTTTGTTATTTTCTCTTCGACCTTTGCCATATCCATGTTCAGCGTATCATTGTCAATATCAACAAAGACAGGTTTTGCGCCTACATATGTTATTGCTTCGGCAGTTGCAATAAATGAGAAGGGCGTTGTAATGACTTCGTCCCCCTGTTTTATATCAAGCGCCCGCAAACTGAGGTACAGGGCATCGGTGCCCGATGCGAGACCAACCGCATGGTTTGCCCCAAGATATGATGCTATCTCGCTTTCAAGGCTGTCGACGTTTTTCCCGAGAATGAACCGGCCGCTGTCGAGTATTTCTTTCAACGCAGTTCTGATCTCATCTTTTAGCGGCTCGTGCTGCGCCTTGATGTCAAGCATCGGGATAATTTTCTTTTCTGCTATAGGTGCCATTTTTTCTGTCTTAATTTGTAAGGCCATGATTTACCAACCTCGATATTCTGAGCGCTACGTTCAGCGCTTCTTTTCCCTCCTGCCCTGATACCAAGGGTTGAGAACCGTTCTTTATGCATTCTATAAATGATTTCAGTTGTTCTCTGAGAGGTTCTTTCTCTTCCGGTTTCTTTATTTCCTTATTTATGTGATCATGGATATTCTTCTGACACGTTACTACCTGGCTCTGATAATCCAGATCTAAAAACGCATTGTGCTGAAACACCTTAAGTCTTCGCACCTTTTCGTCTGCGATTCTGCTGGTGACCGCTTCAGCAATACAGCCATTGGCAAATTCAATCCAGGCATGGGCAACATCAATATTGTCTGTCAGGACCTTTGCCCCGGTTGCCCTGAGATCCGATATCTCGGAATTAACCAAACTTAATATTATATCTATGTCATGTATCATTAAGTCAAGTGTCACATCAACATCCGCAGAACGCCCCAGAAAAGGAGACATCCTTTGTGATTCAATAAATTGCGGGGCTTCTACCATCGAGCTGATCAGGGAGACGCCCGCATTAAACCGTTCCAGGTGACCGACCTGGAGGACAAGGCCCCTTTTCCCGGCTTCCGATATCAGGGTGTCAGCTTCCTCGATTGTTGAAGTGATCGGTTTTTCGATGAGAAGATGTTTTTTATGCTGAATGCAGTCTAATCCTATGGCATAATGGAGCGTTGTAGGAGCGGCAATGCTGACTGCATCTACAGAGTCCATGAACTCCCTGTAGCTGCTGAATGACCTGCACTTGTACCGTGATGCAATTTCCGCTGCTTTTGCGGAATCAGTATCTGCAATTCCAAAGAGATTCACATCATCAAGGTCAGAAAATATTCTGGCATGGTGGACCCCGATTGACCCGACACCTATGACGCCCACATTAATCATCGTTTCTTGAGTTTTTCTTCTGTCATGCCCACAACCACAATCCCCGCATTGTCTGCTTTTCTGATAAAACTTTCCCTGTCAATAATGATACACTTTCCCGCTTCCAGTGCCAGCACACGTGCTTCTGTTCCGGTCATTGACGCAAGCGTGTCTGCCCCGACTGCCGGCACATCAAAGCGCATATCCTGCTCCGGCTTGCTGACTTTTATCACAACCGCGTTTTTGCCGGCAAGAAGGCCGCCTCTTTGAATGGCCTGGTCAGTACCTTCTATTGCTTCGACAGCCATGACCGACTTATTTTTCACCACGATGGTCTGTCCGATATCGAGCCCGCCTATTTTCTTCGCTATAGACCAGCCAAATTCGATATCCTCATACTGTTCTTTTGAAGGTTTATTTGAAGTTAATACGCCTTCCGGAGCGAGCAGGTTCTTTGTGAATTTTGTCGTATCGTGAATAGTAACGCCGTTTTTTTCGAGTTCGTGTACTACTGCAGTCATAATCGTATCATCTGAACGATTCATCAGCGAAAAAAGCAGTTTCACGGCTTTCAGGTCGGGAATGATGTCCTTTTTATTTTCATAAAGAAGACTCTTGGGGACTTTACCAGCCATGACAGCCTCCTTTACAGATAACTTTTTCAGCAAATTTATCAGTCCGCCAAAGCGCCCTATGCTGATTGTATGAAAATCATCGGCAACAGACTTCAGGGAATCATCTGCGGGAGGCTGAAGGGCAACGCCGATGACGGTGTATCCGGCTTTCTTTGCTTCCTGAGCGACGGCGACCGGAAGGTCCCCCATTCCTGCAATGATCCCCAGTCTCTTCGAACTGTCAACGTGACGGGATGCCTTTAACGGCATATGCCCCTTTTATTCTTTTCTATAAAATCAAGCAGGTAATTCACCTCTTCGCAGGGTTCTATTTCACTTTTTATCTTGCTGATTGCATCTTTCAGCGTGAGCTTGCTCCGGAACAATATCTTATAGGCCTTTTTCAGGTCGGCGATTGAAGAATCAGTGAAATTGCGGCGTTTAATTCCTATGGTATTCAAACCGTAGAGTTTGGCCCTTTCGCCGGCTGCGGTGGTATAGGGGGGAATATCCTGCGGAATGCCGCTGAATCCGCCTATCATGGCATAGGCCCCGATTCTGGTAAACTGATGGACTGCCACCATGCCGCCGATAAATGCAAAATCTTCAACGATCACATGTCCGGCAAGTGTCGTAGCATTCGCGATGATAATATTATTTCCAATATCACAATCATGGGCGATATGGACATATGCCATCAGGAAATTATTGTCTCCTATTTTTGTGACGCCGTCTCCGTCAACTGAAGCCCTGTGGATGGTAATATATTCCCTGACTACATTATTATTGCCGATTTTCACCTTCGTTTTTTCACCGGTATACTTGATGTCCTGCGGCGGGAGCCCTATCGATGTGAAGGGATAGATCGCACAATCACTGCCGATCTCCGCTTCTTCAATAACTATATGCGAAAAGAGGCGGGTATTTTTCCCGAGTTTCACATTTTTGCCGATAACACAGTACGGGCCGATCTCTACGCCGTCAGAAAACTTGGCGCCTGCAGCTATAACCGCTGTTTTATGAATCTTAGGTTTAGCCATTTTCCAATCCCTTCTCTGAGACCATTGCCGTGAAATCTGCTTCTGCCACTACTTTTTCGTCAACAAAAGCCTGGCCCGAAAATTTCCATACATTATTTCTGTGCTGCACGACATTGACCTCAAAGTGAAGCTGATCACCGGGCACCACGGGCTTCCTGAATTTTGCTTTTTCTATGCTCATGAAATAAACACTATTCCCCTGGGCGCCGGAGTGAAATGCGAGAATCCCGGCAACCTGCGCCATCGCCTCCACAATTAACACGCCCGGCATGATAGGGTAATCAGGGAAGTGCCCCTGGAAAAAATACTCGTTAAATGTGACGTTTTTAAGGCCGACCGCCTTGACATTTGGCTCTAAGTGAGTAATCCTGTCGACCAGGAGAAATGGGTACCGGTGCGGCAGGATTTTCTGTATTTCACTATTGTTCATCATCTGAATGTTCCTCCTTCTCTAACTTTCGTTCTATCCCCTGTAAACGCCTTATATATTCGGGTAATTTTGCATAGATGCTTTGTGCCCTGAGCCATGTTTTATGCGGTATCGCAGGGCTTCCGGAGTATATCTGGCCACCCGGGATGTCGCTACCGATACCTGCCTGGGCGCCGACAATCGCGCCATCGCCGATTTTGATATGGTCCCTGATGCCGACCTGACCCGCAAGAACGACACCATCACCAATTTCAACACTGCCGCTGATTCCAACCTGCGATACTATTATACAGTTTGTACCGATTTTAACATTATGTCCGATCTGGACCAGGTTGTCGATTTTTGTGCCCTGTCCAATAAAGGTATCTCCAATTGTGGCCCTGTCAATCGTAACATTAGCACCAATCTCTACGTTGTCCTCAATGATTACTCCTCCCGTCTGCGGGATTTTATGGTGTCTTCCTTTTTCAAGGACATATCCAAAACCATCGGAACCGATAACCGTGCCTGAGTGTACGATTACGTTATTTCCAATTCGTGTCTTTTCCCGAATTGTAACATTCGGGTAAATCAGGGTATCGTCACCGATGGTTACTCCCTCTCCTATGTAAACGCCGGATGAGATTGTTACCCTGGCCCCCATCGAAACATTATCACATATATTTGACAAGGGATGTATTGATACATCATCCCCGGTGGTGATGTTTTTCCCGATAACGGCCCGGTCACTGATTCCGGCAGAAACGTACGGATTGGGATGGAAAATTTCGAGGGCCTTTGCAAAGGCCAGCTGGGGATGATCAACAACGAGCATGGTTATAGGGCTGTCTTTTTCCCTGGATACCTGTTCTTTCATCACCTGATTCACGATGAGAACAGATGCCGCCGTATGAACGGCGTCTTTCATATTTATTTTATCGAAGAGAAAAGTGATGTCTCCAGGCTGTGCCTCCTTTAATCCTGAAACGCCGGTTATCTGAATATCAGGATCACCTGATATTACGCCTCCGATACGGTCTGCAAGTTCTTTAAGCAGCATTGTTGAATGTATGTTGGGTTTCTGAATTCGATATCAGTCCGGCCCCACTGTGTCAGGAGGGAAATCTTTCCGCCTGCGGAATGCTCCTCATCCTTCAGAAATGACGCATTCGGCTCACATCGAACTACATTAATTCAACCCTCTGTCAAAGTGTACTATTGCTTCTGAGATTCTTTATTAAACTGCTCTATTAACATATCAGTTACATCTACTTCTTCCGGAATGTAAAGTATTCCGCTTGCAACTCTTTCAAAGATGATCGAATAGCCCTTTTCCTTACCAATCCGGACGACCGTTTGTCTGAGGTCTTTGATAATTGCTTCCATGAAATCATTTCTCTTCTGCTGAACTTCATCCTGTGAATCTTTTACCATTCTCTGATAGTCCCTCATCAGTTTTTCGCGCTTTGCCTGCTTTTCCCTGATTGCGTCCGGGTTGAGGATTGATGCCTGCTTGGCTATCTCATCATCCAGTGCCTTTAATTCTTTTTCTTTCTCGATAATGACTGATTGTTTTTCCTTTACCAAGTCTTCCAGTATGGTTACGGCTGTTTTCCCTTTTGCGGATTCATTTAACGCCTTGTTCAGATCAACATACGCAATTTTGAATTCAGCGGCATGGGCATTCACGGCAAAGAATGTGATAATAGCCAGCAATACTAATTTTTTCATAAAGCCTCCCTTAAATTTAAATTTCAAATTACGAACTCCAAAAAACGAATTGCTGACAGCTAAAAAACTCCTCCCATTGAGAATTCGAGTTTGCTGTCATTTTCGTCCTGCTTCGGGTCTAAATTAAAGCCATACTCAAGTCTGATCGGTCCCAGTGGAGACATCCATCTCACACCGACACCAGCGGTACTCCTCATATCTTCAGAAAACTCAAAGCTTTTATCTTCATCAAAGGCGCCGCCGTAATCAAAAAACACGAGCCCCTTGAGCCGGATGTCTTCGATAAGCGGGAAAATCAATTCTGTATTGATAATCATCTCCCAGTTGCCGCCGATAACCTCTCCTTCATCATCCCGGGGACCGCCTTCACCAAAGCCGAGGCCCCGGATAGTATTAATGCCCCCCACATAGAACCGTTCATACAGGGGGAGCTTTTCTCCTGCGTAGCCGGTCGCGTATCCTGCGCGCCCCCGGACGCTGAATGTTGTTTTCAGGGGAGCAGGAACGTACCATAATGAATCAGCCACTGCCTTCCAGTAATAGTTGTCGCCCCCGAGTCCCGCTATGGATGTGTACAACGCATTTTTTGAACCCTCGGTGGGGTCCAGGAAGTTGTTTCGTGAATCCCTCCAGATTGACGGGCTTATGCTGCTGGTGAGCTTTGTCCCTTCCTGGTCCTTGATAATCTCTGAAGCGTCCGAGTCAATGTTTGTAATCTCTGCCTGTTCAATATTATAGGTGATGTTTCCGCCGATGTATTCGGTAATCTCTTTGCCGAAGCCCACCGAGGCTCCGGTCGCCTTTTTATCATAATCCAGATAATCAACTTCTTCATTATAGACGCTGAAAGTAGCGGAGACCGGTTTATCCAGGAACCACGGGTCGCGGAGAGAGATTTTGTAATTGGTCCTCCGTGCACTCAGGTCAGCCCTGAATTTCAGATAAAGCCCCTTCCCGAATAAGTTTGTCTGGGTAATTTCACCCATCACCATGAATTTGTCGATGGAGCTGTATCCTCCCCCGATACTCAGCATCCCCGTTAATTTTTCCTTGACGTCAATATTTATATCAACAAGCTGCGCGTCAGTCCTGGGGACAGGGGAGACATCAACACTTTCAAAGAAATTCAGGTTGCTTATTCTCTGATAGCTTCTCCTGATCATTTTTTTGTTAAAGATTTCTCCCTCGTCAAGTCTCACTTCACGTCGTATGACCTTATCGCGGGTTTTTGTATTTCCCGTAATATTTACCCTGCCAATCCTGAAAATGCCGCCTTCGGTAATGGAAAGGGTGATATCTGCAATGAGCTCCTGTTTCCTGACATTTATCAGGGGGTTGACATCTACGCGGGCATAACCGTTTTCCATATAACGGTCAATGATATGATCTACGTCTTCTCTCAGTGCCCTTCTGCTGAATATCTGGCCGGAAGCTATATCGAGGTCCTCGAATAATTCTGACTCCGAAAATACAGTATTTCCCTGCACCGTTATATCTCCAACACGGTATTGATTGCCCTCGGAAACGGTTAACAGGATATAGAGTTTCTTCCTGTCAGGACTCAACTCTATCTTTGGCTCGGAGATGACGACATAAATATATCCGATACTGTGGTACAGGTCCCTGATTCGCTCCACGTCATCCCTCATCTGGTCCCTCTTGTAGATTCCAGAACCTGTCAGGAAGGAGAAGAGCCACCACTTTCTTGTCTGCATGGCCTTTCTGATTTCTCTGTCCGAAAGAGCACTGTTCCCTTCTATGGAAACCTTTTTGACCTTTACCTTTGGGCCCTCGTCGATCTGATAGGTCAGGGCAACGGCATCAGTGGAAATTTCGCGTATAATCGGGATGACCTTGACCAGCCAGTATCCTTCGGACTGATAGAATGAGACAATGCTCTTTGCGTTGTCTGTAATAAGAGAAAGGTTGGCAATTGCCCCGAGCGTCAGGGTAATCTGCTCCTTTAACTTGTCTTTATCGAATTCGTCATTGCCCTGAAAATCGATGCTGGTAATGGACGGTTTTTCCACCAGCTTATAGATGAGCTTCACCCCGCCTTCAAATGGTTCAATCTCAACGGTCACGTCATCAAAATATCCTATTTTGAATAAACTTTTTATATCATCCTGCACCGCGTTTTTCGAGAATGAATCCCCTTCCTTGCTTGACAGTTTTGCCATGACCGTTCCAGTGCTGATTTTTTTGTTCCCTGTAATCTCGATCAGCTTGATGAGGGGCGCATTCTGTGCCTGAGTTGCCGATGCGAAGTACAACACAAGAGAAAAAACAAAAATAACGTTCCGGATTGCCGGGATGATCTTTCCGCTTCTGTACGGTTGTTTCACGAGGGATGCCGCACTTGTCAAATGAGTCTCCTTCAGGACAAAATTAAGTGGTAGTATAGCACTTAATTAAATTTAAAATCCAACAGTTAATGCAGGTGGAAGCATTTCCGAATTTATGATACACGAGCAACGACAACCTTTTTTGTCATCCTCCGGCTTGACAGGAGGATCCAGACTGAAAACCTGTTGTTTTCCTTCAGTCCGGGCGTGAGAGTTTTGCCTGACAAATTATGGTAAAATACAAAACTTTAAAGACTAATTGGTGGAACTGGAGGCGGTCGTTGGACGAAAAATACAGTGCTGAGCAGATCGAGAAAAGGTGGCAGGACTACTGGGAGACAGAAGGGCTCTTCCGTGTTCATGAGGATCCCGCCCAGCCGAAATTCTATTGCCTTGAGATGTTCCCCTATCCTTCGGGCAGGATCCATATGGGGCATGTGAGAAATTACGTCATCGGTGACGTTATCACGCGGTACAAAAAAATGCGGGGATTCAATGTGCTGCATCCCATGGGGTGGGACGCCTTTGGAATGCCTGCCGAGAATGCTGCAATAAAGCATGGCGTTCACCCCTCAAAATGGACCAATGATAATATCATCTACATGAAGCAGCAGTTGAAAAAAATGGGGCTCGGCTATGACTGGGGTCGCGAGGTTAAGACATGCGACCCGAAATATTACCGGTGGAACCAGTGGTTCTTTCTGAAGATGCTGGAGAAGGGACTTGCGTATAAAAAGGCCTCTTCAGTGAACTGGTGCACTTCCTGCAATACCGTGCTTGCCAACGAGCAGGTCATTGATGAAGGGTGCTGGAGATGCGATACGAAGGTGGTTCAGAAGGAGCTTGAACAGTGGTTTTTCAAAATAACCGATTATGCGGACGAATTGTTAAGAGACGCTGATACTCTGGGCGGATGGCCCGAAAAAGTCGTCACGATGCAACGCAACTGGATCGGCAAAAGTGAAGGCGTTGAAGTCGATTTCAGGATCGAAGGGACCGACAGGAGTATCAGGATTTTCACGACGCGGCAGGACACCCTGTATGGTACGACATTCATGAGTATTGCGAAGAGGCATCCGCTCGTCGCTGCCCTGGTAAAGGATGATGCGCTGCGGAAAAAAATAGAAGCGCTTTCTGAAGACCCTGAAGAAAAAGAAGGTGTATTTACCGGTGCCTATGCTGAAAACCCGCTGTCAGGTGCGAGGATTCCGATATGGGTCGCGAATTTCGTCCTTATGGAATACGGGACAGGAGCGGTCATGGCGGTGCCGGCGCATGACCAGCGCGATTTTGAATTTGCCCGTAAGTATGATCTGCCGATAAAGACAGTTATTGTTCCGGACAGGGAATCTGGAGGGGCAGGGCTTGTCCCTGCCCGTGCACCGGAAGGGGGGCAGGCACAAGATCAGCCCCTGCAGGCATTCGAAGCATATGGTTATCTCATAAACTCAGAGCGGTTTTCAGGCCTTGCAAGCAGTGAAGCAAGGGACCGCATTGCGGACTTTATCGAGGAAAAAGGAATCGG
>Ga0209536_100000564_pt1 | contig 59943 bp, 61 predicted proteins | sample DeeMarSeWOR28_12_FD_187461 | JGI IMG/M metagenome (GOLD analysis project Ga0209536, IMG submission 187461) | Marine sediment microbial communities from White Oak River estuary, North Carolina - WOR-2-8_12 (SPAdes) (version 2) | ecosystem: Environmental > Aquatic > Marine > Intertidal zone >...
GGCGGTCTTGATATCACAGCTTTTAAGGCACTTCCAGGCACACTTAATTTTCATCTTTTGTCCGGATGATACATCCTTCAAAAATTTGCTCTTTATCGCACGGCCCGGCATGCCCACAGGGCTCTTAATGATTTCTATATCATCTTCTTTACAAGCAACATAAGACTCCTTGAATCTGATATCGGCGTCACACTCATGTGTGGCCACGAACCTTGTGCCCATCTGAACACCGCTTGCTCCAAGATTGAAAAGGTCATAAATATCAGTGCCCGTATAAACCCCGCCAGCGGCGATAACAGGAATGGTCCGGCCAAATTTAACCTCATAACGCTTTATCTCGGCTACAACATCGGGCAAAATACGCTCGAGTGCAAAATCAGGATCATCGATTTGATCCGCTTTAAATCCCAGATGTCCTCCCGCTTTTGGCCCTTCTACAACAACCGCATCGGGGATATCTTCATATCTTTTTAGCCAGGAGCTGAAGATAAGGCGGGCCGCCCTTGCGGAGCTAACAATAGGGACAACCTTTACCCCTGCTGATCTGAGATCTTCAACAGGAATCCCCTTAATCGGGAGTCCGGCCCCGAGGAAAACCATATCGACTTTTTCTTCAATTGCGACCATGAGAAGCGCATGGAAATCGTGCACGGCTACCATAATATTGACACCGATGATTCCCGAGCTCATTTCCTTTGCCTTTCTGATCTCTTTTCGCAAAGCAATTGCATTGGCATCTTTATGGCTGGCATAATAATCAGGGTCGAGCATTCCTATAGAATTTGCGGCGATTACACCGATGCCGCCTTCATTCGCAACTGCTGAAGCCAGCCCGGAAAGAGATATTCCAACCCCCATTCCGCCTTGAACAATGGGGAGTTTCGCAACAGAGTCGCCGATTTTTAACTTAGGCATCCTCGACCACTGGATTTTCGAAAAATCAAATCGGGGCCATTCTATATCACTGAAGTCTATTTTTCGTATCTGCAATTTTGATAATATTTCTAAATTATACAATTAAATCTCCTTCCCGCAACAAAAGACCACATCTGGCTGGCTTTCTCATTCAGCGAGAGAACTTTAGTTTATTATTGCCTTGCGTCAAGGATGCATAAAAGATTGTGGGTTCTATGAAGGATATCCTTGATTTTATGAAGGGTTAACCGTGAATTTGTCGTCGGCAGGTTCTGTTTAACAGGTTCCGTCTAATAGATCAATAACAATCATATCATGATTGGAATAAAGATACGAGGATGAAATTGAATTGATAACATTTTGAAATGAGATTCCGATTTCTAATTGAAGGTGAATCCGACTTAAAATCGACTGAAATTGCTGATCGCTAAAACTCTGGACAAAACGACTTGGAACGACTAAGATGCTTGCTGGTTAGTTGGAAATAAACGCTGTCGTTTTGACAAGCGGCGTAATGATATAACAAGGTCAAACAAGAAAGGGTAGATGATGCTGTATATCGGTAAGTTCTTACATATGACCAATCAGCAGGAGGCACAAGAATCGAATAGAAGACATGGGGAATTCAATCTGATCGTTGAGGCTGAAAACGACCAGGCGGCCATGGAGCATTTTAAAGAACGTATCATCGATTCAAGAGAAAGCAGCGATTTATTTGAAGGCGACAGTTCTATCTATATCGTGCATCTTCTGGAACTGGAAGAATTTCCCAGCGATCGGGCGCGGATGCTATATTACAAATCTATTGCCGGCGATCCGGTTATGCCCTACATCAGTTGTTCGACGCCCACCGGCGCAGCGGACGGATGCCGGATTTTAAACTGGATGAAGAACATACCGGAAATCGACGGTGAGGATGCAAACCTGTTTATGGAATTTAAAAGCGGATGATGTCCTAAAAATATAACGATTCCCCATAAAGGCCACGGCGTTTCTTTTTCCATCTTACTCTGACAGATCCGTATCCAAATTGACGCCGTATTTCTTTATGCGCTTCCAGATGGTGACCCGGCTTACGCCCAGAGCCCGGGCCGTTTCGGATTGATTGCCATTAAACTGGCGCAAGACCTTTACTAGATTGTCCCTTTCATTTTTCCAGAACCCCGGGCCGGTCTTAGAGCCGGCAGCGGCTTTTTGCTCGAATCCTTCGATTTTAGGCGGCAAATGTTCCTTGCCGATCCATCCCCCGGGACATAAAACAAAAGCGTACTCGATCGCATTGCGAAGTTCGCGGACGTTGCCCGGCCAGTCATAGGCTAAAATTGTTTCCATCGCTTCGGGCGTAAGGCCGCTTATGGTTTTGCCGCCTTTGCCTGCGCTTTGATCTATAAAATTCTGGACGATCATGGGAATGTCTTCGGTGCGCTGGGAAAGCGGCGGGCAAGTCAGCGGAAACACATTGATGCGAAAAAGCAGATCTTCCCGGAACATCTCCTGAGCGACCAGGCTGTCAAGATCTTTATTGGTGGCGGTAATGATTCTTACATCAACGGAAATCGGTCGATGGTCGCCAACTCTTTCGATTTCCTTTTCCTCCAGCACCCGCAAAAGTTTTACCTGGGTCGCAAGCGGAATGTCGCCGATCTCGTCCAGAAAGATGGTGCCGCCGTGGGCAGCCTCGAAGCGACCGATGCGGGTCCGATCGGCCCCGGTATAGGCACCCTTTTCATGCCCGAAAAGTTCGCTTTCCAGTAAATTTTCGTTTAAGGCAGCACAGTTGACCTTGATAAAGGGTTTATTTGCGCGCAAACTGGTTTCATGAATGGCGCGGGCCACCAACTCTTTGCCGGTACCGCTCTGGCCGTAAATTAATACCGGTGCCTCCGTTTGAGACACATTTTCGATGAGTCCAAACAGTTGCCGCATGGCCGGTGATTCTCCCAGCATTCCATGGAAGCCCTCATCCAGATGGCAGGATTTGCGCAGCGATTCAATTTCCTGCTGCTGCTGTACCAGCTCGGATATATCGGTGAGCGTTTCAATCGACCCGATCATTTCATCATCAGAATCATACAGTACGGATGCATTCTTGAGTACGTGAGCCGCCTTGAGGTTCTTTTTGGTAATCAAGCATTTTTTAGCGCGCACCTCACCTTTCTCAAACAGACCGCACCAGTCTTTGCCCGGTCCCCGGGCGTAAAGTTCGCAGCCCGTGCAATTTAAGATACGGCAATTGCTGCCGACCAGTTCGTCGGCCGTATATCCGGTCAAGCGTTCCGCCGCAGGATTGACGGCCAGGATATCTCCCCGCACATCAAAGACCATGAGTCCGTCCTGAAGCGTGTCAAAAATTGTTTTCCAATACTTGCCAATATCCATTTTTTAAATCTTCTTCAAGATATGTTAACATGTTAACTTAACAGATGTTAACATAGCATTAACTGTTAATCCCAACAAGGGTTAATTGAGGATAACTGGCCCATTTATGGATACGGCCGGATTTGACTAATCGTCTAAAAATCAGACCGTTTATTTATATAACTATTTTAAATTATATAATATTTTGTTTTAGATCGAATCCCTACATTTTCCATAAATATTAGCTGCCTTTTTTTAGGACGGTTAACAATTCTGGTACACTTATTGCTCAGGGTGAGTGTACCCGGAAATCTGATATCCGCAAGTGTAAAAGTAAAAATTGCGGAATAAATCAAACCATCGATTAAATCTGAACACCACCGCATTCGGTGACATGTTTAACCAAGGAGAGTTAATCAATGCCAGTGAACAATACGAACATGAAAAACATTTACCTGTATACACGCTATGAACGATTCTGGCACTGGCTGCAGACCGTTCTGATCGTTTTATTGTTGATTACCGGTTTTGAGATCAAGGGGCTTTATACCCTGATGGGATTTAAAACCGCGGTGGAAGTACACAACTTTGTGGGGAACACCTGGCTGATTGCATTTTTATTTTTTGCTTTCTGGATTGCAACCACCGGAGAATGGCGCCAATATATTCCCACGACCAAAAAAATGCTGAATGTCGTACGATATTACCTCTATGGGATCTTTCGGGGTGAACCGCATCCGGTACCCAAGCGCAAGGATGCCAAACACAACCCGCTGCAGCGCATCACCTATCTGATTCTGGCGGCCATCCTGCTGCCAATTCAAATGCTCACCGGATTACTGTACTGGGGCTATAATTCCTGGCCGGAATGGGGGCTGGCAGGCCTGCCACTCAAGGTGGTGGCCCTGATCCATACGGCCGGCGCCTTCGGCATCTTATCCTTCGTGGTCATTCATATCTATATGATCACCACCGGTCATACCATCCTGGCCCATACCCGCGCTATGATTTCCGGATGGGAAGAAGTTGCCGATATCGAGGCCGTGGAGGATTGGGAGATCAAGACCAAATCGGCGTAAAGTCTTTGGGAGGAACTCCATTTTATTCAGGCGTTCCTCCCTGATGTAATCATATCATTAAAATCCTTCCTTTTATTCCCTGTTACCTCTCTCATCTTCTGAAATGAATTCATTTACAAAACCGCGCTTTTAGGATTTTAAACCGTTTTAGCTCTAAGACTCCTTTCTGAGTTCATATAGCCGCGCAACTCCCTCTTCCTGGAGCAATCATTTGTATTAAAGTCCACATGTTTTTTTAATGGCCAGAGGATATTTATTTAAAATTCAACGCCTGCAAAGTCTGTTATCAGATGAGATGCAGAAAGATGCAAACGATGAAAAAATCGATGGACGAAAACAATATCTTCAAAATTAAACTCCTGAGAAACATTTTAATTGTTTCTCTGTCAATAGTCACATTGCTGTCGCTATATAATGTGTTATTTATTTACCCTTCATTTACCAAACTTCTAATTGAATCCACCAAAAACGATACGGTACGGATAACCCGGCACTTAAGTTCAATGCTGCTTTCAGAACAAAATGAGTTAACAAAAGATTCTTTCAATCTGGCCTCATGGGACAAAATCGAGAAGCATAAAAATGATTTTGTATTAATGAAATTACAAGTCTATTCCAGTTCAGGCCGAACGCTTTTTTCAACTGACCCAAAAGAAATGGATACGATAAACAAAGAAAGATATTTTCACGAAATTGTCGCAAAAGGCAATATCCACTCTGAAGTCGTAGGCAAAGACACCCATTCCCTCGAAGGCCGGAAGGTTACCACCGATGTGATGGAAACCTAGGTGCCACTCATGAGGGACGGCAACTTTTTGGGAGCTTTTGAGATCTACTATGACATCGCCGCCAGGAAAAATCAGCTTGACAGTCTATTGATACATTCCACTACTGTTTTGCTTGCTTTAGCGATTTGTCTTTTAGTTGCCTTTATTGTAATTTTTTTTAAAGAGAGTAAAACCAATGCCGAACATAAACGCGCTGAAGAAGCCTTGCGGGAAAGTGAGGAAAAACTGACCGGAATTCTAAATTCAATTCCGGATATGATCATTGTGCTTGACAGAGACATGAACATCTCCTGGTCAAATCCCATTGCCCGTGAATGGCTCGGTGTAAATCCGGTTGGAAAGAAATGTGTTGAGGCCTTCGATGCTGGCGATCAGCAATGTGAAGCTTGCGACGTTCAAAAATGCTTTGAAAAAGGTTTGAATGATGAACACGAACTTGAATTACTAAAGCCTGACGGGTCCCGCATGAATCTCTGGTGCACGGCCAGCGTGGCCGCCCGGTCTGAAGGTGGTATCCCCAAATCAGTCATCGTTGTATATCGTGATATAACCGAAAAAAAGCTTTTGCAGGCCGAGACGGCAAGGCCGGTCAACTTGCTTCAATCGGGGAATTAGCCGCCGGTGTCGCGCACGAGACCAATAATCCGATTAACGGGATTATCAATTGTGCGCAGATGCTGATGGACGCGGACGGTGCCGCGAGTGAACGGACAGAAATCTCTCAGAGAATTATGAAGGCCGGCAACCGGATTGCCATGATCGTGCGCAACCTTTTGTCATTTGCCCGGAACAATGAAGAGGAACCCAATTTAATCCATGTCCAGAGCATTCTATCAGATTCTTTGGGGCTGACCGAGGTGCAGATTCGAAAAGACGGAATAGATTTAAAAGTTGATATTCCCCCGGGGATCCCCAGGGTCAAAGTCCGTGGCCATCAGATACAACAGGTTTTTTTAAACATCATCAGTAATGCCAGATATGCACTCAATCAAAAATTCCCCAAGTCACACAAAAGTAAACTAATTGAAATTAAAAGAGATACCGTGGATGCCAATGGCAAACATTATGTCAGGGTGACTTTTTTTGATCGAGGCAACGGCATATCGAGCGACATTTTAGGTCGAATCTGCGATCCCTTTTTTTCAAATAAGCCTCTTGGAGAGGGCCCGGGCCTGGGGCTAAGCATCAGCCAGGCGATAATAAAAGATCACGGGGGCAATCTTGATTTTGACAGTGTCGAGGGCGAATACACCAGCGTGATCATCGATTTACCGGTTGCGCCGGAAACATACGGAGAACAGAATCTATGATTTTGCTAATCGAGGATGAGGAGATTCTAAGGTTTACCTTTAAATCCTTTTTATCCAAGGAAGGTTATGAGGTCCTGACCGCTGAAGATTATAACACTGCGCTGGAAATCATATCTGCAGCCGACCTCGATTTGATCATTGCCGATATTATCCTGAAAGGGCATACGGGTTTGGATATTCTCAAGGAGGTTCGAACAAAAAGTCTGCAATGCCCGGTCATCATGATTACCGGGAAACCCAGTGTGGAATCTGCTGCAGAAGCTGTGCGGTTGGGCGCTTATGATTACCTGACGAAACCGGTGCAAAAAGAGGCCCTGCTCAGAATTGCGGACCAGGCCTTGCGCTACAAAGCCATTTTAGGTGAGAGGGACCAAATTGAGGACGAGAAAGAAAAATTACGTTCTGACTTGGAAACAATTTTCAGCAGTGTTCAGGAAGGCATCGTCACGGTGGATACTCAGATGCGTGTGATGAAGACCAATAAAGCCTTTGAACGTATATGTGGTCCTATTTTGCAGGAAGTTGTCGGTCGAAAATTCGATGAAATTCCGACTCAATGCAATTCATCATGCAGCCGCGTATTGGAGGAGGCCTTGCAGACCCAAAAAGAGGTCAACGCCATCCGGGAAGAATGCCGCCATAATGAGAGACAGCGACAGATGGTTGTTTTAACCAGTTCTCCGCTTAAGGATAGATTCAATAATTATACCGGTGCGGCTCTGGTGTTCAGGGACGTAACCCGAGAGAGCCACCTGGAGCGTGAATTAAAAAAGCGCCGACAATTCCAAAATATTGTTGGCGAAAGCAGCAAAATGCAGCAAGTTTACCAGCTGCTGGAAGACTTAGCCGACGCTGATACCACCGCCCTGATTACCGGGGAGAGTGGCACCGGAAAAGAACTGGTTGCCAATGCATTGCATTATAATGGAAATCGAGCCCGTAATCCCTTTGTGAAAGTAAACTGCTCTGCTCTTTCGGATGCATTGCTTGAAAGTGAGCTTTTCGGTCATGTCAAAGGTGCGTTTACCGGGGCTGTGCAGGATAAAACCGGTCGCTTTGAATTGGCCGATGGTGGCAGTATCCTGCTGGATGAAATCGGTGACATTTCACCCAGCATCCAACTAAAGCTGCTCAGGGTAATTCAGGAAAAAGAATTTGAACGTGTCGGCGAATCCAGGCCGGTCAGGGTTGATGTGCGGATCATTGCGACCACCAACCGGAATCTTAAAGAAAAAGTAAAGTTAAGCCAGTTCAGGGAGGATTTGTATTACCGCCTTAAAGTTGTCGAGGTTAACCTACCATCCCTGCGCGAGCGGACCGACGATATTCCGCTGCTAATTGATCATTTCTGCAATGTTTTTAACCGGCGTTTTAACAAGGATATAGAAGGTGTTTCGAGTGAAGTGAGCAGGACATTATCGGCCTTCCCTTGGCCCGGTAATGTACGCGAGCTGGAACATGCCATTGAACATGCCTTTGTGCTCTGCCATGATCGGTACATCAGTGTTGAGCATCTTCCGCCTGAGATTCGAGATAACACCGGATATCAAAAATTTACTTCTGAAAGCAAGCCAAGCATTAACCGCCAAACCATTCTTCAAGCTTTGGGAAAGACCGCTGGGAACAAGGCCAAGGCCGCCCGCTTATTGGGAATAAGCCGCAAGACGATTTATCGGAAACTCTCCCCGCCAAAAAATTCCAGCTAAACACATGCACGGTTGTGACAAACCCGCATTTGTGACGTCACACTTATGTGACATGTCACACTTTTCGCTGTGCTGTAAATCCATCCCGTTTTTTCTTTCTATATAATAACTAACTAAAATTATTACAATAAAATTTGTTCTGATAAAGACAAAAACGGTTTGGTATGTCTTTTGCCATATAAGGCGGTGAGATATCAGAACTCACAACGAAGCCTAAATCTAAGCAAGCGCCAAAGGATAAAAAAGTGCTGCCCGAGTCTAAGGGACCGAAGTCAAAGGAACAAAAAAAAACTTATGTCCTTTTGTGCGGTCTCCTAGCTCCGATTGTTACTGTCACGACATGAACAGCAGCAAAATTTCGATGGCCGTTTACTTTTGCCAGAATAATTTTGTGCATTGTCCGATTTACGAAAAGATGACGAGGCCTAAAAAGAGAAAATTCGAAGCCAAAAATAAGTAAGGGCCCGGAAATAGATGGTGAGCCATATCACCTGGGCATCGGACCACAAGACTGTTTTCACCCCATGATTTCAGGAGGCGTTTATGAGCGAGGAATCCGATATGAATCGGAGAAAATTTATGGAGGTCGGGATTTATGCCATCGCCGGTGCGATTACCGCCGTCAGCGGTGTGGCCCTGACGCGTTTTGCAGTGGGTCCTTCCTTTCGAGATGAGAAAGTGAAGTGGATTGAAGTTGAGCTCGATGATTCCGGTGAGGGTAATCTGGGTTTTAGTCGTGTCGTTCTGGAATATGAAAAAAAAGACGGCTGGCTGACCACCAGCGCTAAGTCGCTTGCCTATGTTAAGCGCGTAAAAGAAGATGCGGTAATTGCAATTTCCGCTGCCTGCACGCATCTGGGCTGTATCGTGACCTGGGACGAAGAGCAAAAAATTTTCCAATGTCCCTGCCACGACGGCCGATACAGCCCCGAGGGAGAGGTCATCAGCGGTCCGCCTCCCAGACCGTTGCGAAGGCATAAAACCAAAATTGAAGACGGTCGCATCCTCTTGGCCACTGAGACGGTGCCGTACGGAGGTGATACCCATGAACGTGTTTAAGCATATATATTTTTGGGTCGATGAACGCCTGGAAATGCATGATTACATCAAAAAGGATATTCTGGACAAACCCATTCCCAAGGGCCTCAACCTATCATATTGCTTTGGCGGGATCACTTTCTTTTTATTCGTGATGCTGGCTGTAACCGGGTATTTTATGACCCTGTATTATGTGCCTTCACCGGAGCAGGCCTACGATGCGGTGGATTATCTGACCTTCGAAGTTCCCATGGGCCAGGTGATTCGAGGTGTTCATCACTGGTCCGGCAACCTGATGATGGTGACTATTTTTTTGCATATGCTCAGAGTCCTTATTTACGGTGCCTACAAGAAACCGCGCGAAATCAACTGGATGAGCGGTGTCTGTCTGCTTTGCCTGGTGATGGGTTTTGGTTTTACCGGGTACCTGTTGCCCTGGGATCAGAAAGCCTACTGGGCAACAAAAGTCGGGACCAGCGTTATGGGCACCGTTCCGGTGGTCGGCGACTATGCCTTGAGAATACTGCGCGGTGGACCCGATCTCGGGGCGCTGACGCTGACACGGTTTTACACCCTGCACGTGTTGTTCCTTCCGCTTGTAACCGTGATCTTTCTGATCGCACATTTCGTGATGATCCGCAAGCAGGGTATCTCAACACCGCTTTAAACTAGAAGAGGTTTTGAAACCACTTCCAAGAGAAAAAGGTCTTTATTATGGAAGAGCTGGAAAACACCGACAGGTTGGAACACACAGAAGAAATATTTTACCCGTCTTTTCTTTTTAAAGAAATTGTCGTCATGATGCTGATCTTTATTCTCGTCGCCATTATATCGGCACTTGTTTTTCCGGTGGGGCTGGGCGATCCGGCCGACTCCACGGATAATCTTTTTGTGCCCAAACCCGAGTGGTATTTCATGTCTCTTTATCAACTCTTAAAGTTCTTTCCAGGCAAGCTTGAATTCGTTGCAACCGCCGTCATACCTTCCGGTGGTGTAGTGATCCTTTTTTTAGTTCCTTTGTTAGACAAAAACCCCGAAAAAAGGCCGCGCAAAAGGCCGCTTGCCATGATTTTGATGTTATTTGCTGTAGCGGCAATTATCACACTCACGATAATGGGATTGTTATATTAATACGCCGGCTTCATCCGAAGCGCTTTAAAGCCAGGCGGATCCTGACTCGTAAATAAATTAAAAACGAATCTGCAAACCAAGGAGGCAAATATGAAAAAGGTAGTTATGATTTTTTTACTGATTGCACTGATGAGTGCATTTGCAGCGTTACAGACCCCTGTCGCTCAAACCAAGTCGAAGGGCGACCTGATATTAACCTCGAAAAAGGTGAAGTCAACCCCAGCTGATGCCGGCAGTTCCTTATGGAACCAGGCCGAAGAAGCCAGGATTGTTCTCACCGGTGCAGGAACAGTTGAAGGTAAGGTGATCGAACTCAAGGCAAAGTCTGTTTACAACGGGGATCAAATATTCTTTCGTTTTGAATGGCCTGACAAAGACAAAAGCATGAATAAAAATAGATGGAAATTTAGCGGCGGCAAATGGACCAAAATCAAGGGAGATGAGGACCGGCTTGGGGTCGTCTTTGAAATCAATCGGATTGATAAGTTTGCCACCAAAGGCTGTGCGGTGCTTTGCCATAACGAATCTAAAAATGAGAAAGAGTGGTATTATGCGGTCAGCTCGCCCAGAGAAAAGGCGGATATGTGGCACTGGAAAGCCGTGCGGTCCAACCCCGTCGGCTATACTGAAGACGGGTATGTCACGACGAATCCGACCAAAGAGCCTGAAAAGGGCAGAAAAAGAGATGCCGGCAACGATACCAAGGCTGAGACCAACCGGACAAAAGACAAATCCGGACCGGCCTATATGCAGGACCCTTCTAAGACAGCGCCAATGCCGGACACGTTGTTGGTTTCTCAGGCGGTTGAAATAAAAGACGGTATGGAAATTAAAGAGGGTGACGATATTCCGGGCTATATGCTCTACACGGACTGGAAAAACAGTTTTGCAGATGTCGTAACCAGGGGTGTGTGGCAGAACGGCAAATGGACTGTCATGATGGCGCGAAAACTCGAAACTGGATATGACGATGACGTTCAGTTCAATACCCGCAAAAAATACCCTTTTGCTCTGGCTGCGTTTGACAATGCGCATGAACACAATAGTTACAATTCAGAGCCGTTGAAGCTTGAATTCAAATAAACGCGGGCGTTATTTTTCCTGCACTATTTAGGGGCTCATCTTTTCGGGCCCCTAATTCTATTTAATTCGTATTTTGAAATTTAATATTTCTGGCTCAAAATCAATTATTTTGAATGACCTTTCCTTAAAAGATTCCTCCATTAATACCTCGCGCGTCTAACGCGAAAATCGATGAGATAACCCCGATTGAGAAAAGCTTCAAAATTTAGCGGTTAAGAGTTTGGGGACTTAAATTTTTTTCTTGACACCGTATAAAGTTTGGTGTATCTAACTTTTTCGGTTTCATATTTTAGCGTTAATATACGGAGGATTCATTCGAAATGCGAATTAACATGCGAAAAATGCATAATAATCAGGCCGGCACGATTGCCAGCATCAAAGTCAGCGGTGAACTGGGCCGGCGTATCCGCGATATGGGGCTTGTGCCCGGTACGGAAATTAAAATTCAGGGACGCGCACCCTTATATGACCCTGTGGCTTTAAGGGTCCGCGGCGCCACACTGGCGCTGCGGAACAACGAAGCCGACTATATCGAAGTGGAGGTTGAACAATAGATGGCACCCACGGTTGCATTGGCCGGGAATCCAAACTCCGGCAAAACCACGCTGTTTAATGAACTGACCGGATCACGCCAGCATGTGGGGAATTATCCCGGCGTGACAGTTGAAAAAAAAGAAGGCACCTATGTCCGTGAAGGATTTCGACTTCATGTCGTCGATCTCCCCGGCACCTATTCCCTGACCGCCTATTCTCTGGAAGAAGTGGTGGCCCGTGATTTTCTGGTCGATAAAAAGCCGGAAGTGGTCATTAATATCGTTGATGCCTCCAACCTGGAACGCAACCTGTACCTGGCCATACAGTTCCTCGAGATGGGTATTCCCATATGCATTGCCCTCAACATGATCGATGTGGCCAAAAAAAGGGGGATCAAAGTCGATGCCAAAAAGCTTTCATCCCTTCTGGGAGTGCCTGTGATCCCCACAGTCGCCCGCACCGGCAAAGGCAAAACGGAGCTCATGCACAGCGCCGCTCAGATGATGCATGCAGATAGCGAACCCGCGCCGCTTAAAATTTCTTACGGGACCGATATCGATCAGGCGCTTTTAAAAATGGAAGCAGAAATTAAGGCCTCCAATTTTCTGACCGACACCTATCGGGCGCACTGGATTGCATTAAAGTATATGGAAAACGATGAGCAGATTCTTAGCTTAGGTAAAAGGGTAAATCCGGAACTGGCAGGCCGGCTGGAAGATATGGTGCGCAGCATATCTCACCATCTGCTGAATACGCTGGATACGTATCCGGAGGCCATGATTGCCGATCAACGCTATGGGTATATCAAATCGATTCTAAAACAGGGGGTTATTTACCACAAATATGATCAGAACAGGCTTTACAGTTCGGATCGCATCGACAAAGTGCTCACCAATCGATTTGTGGGCCCTTTAATCATGCTGGCGGTAATTGCCGGGCTTTATCATTTCACCTTTACCTACAGTGAAATGCCGGTGGGATGGCTGGAAAGTTTTTTTGGCTGGCTGGGGTCGACCCTGTCGGTTGTCCTCCCGGATGGGTTGCTGAAATCGCTGATCGTTTCCGGAATCATCGATGGTGTGGGCGGCGTTCTGGGATTTGTGCCCCTCATTATGTTTATGTTTTTCGGCATCGCTATATTGGAAGATTCCGGATATCTGGCCCGGGTGGCCTTTATGCTGGATCGGGTATTCCGGGTATTTGGCTTGCACGGCAGCTCCGTGATGGCCTTTATTGTATCCGGGGGTATCGCCGGGGGCTGTGCCGTGCCGGGGGTGATGGCAACCCGTACCCTCAAGTCGCCGCGCGAGCGGCTGGCCACCTTGCTGACGGTGCCGTTTATGAACTGCGGTGCCAAGTTGCCCGTATTTGCCCTGCTGATCGCCACATTCTTTGCGCAATATGAGGCCGCGATTATGTTTTTGATCACTATCGGCGCCTGGGCCGGCGCACTCCTGGTTGCCAAGCTGCTGCGGATTACGGTAATCAAAGGGGCGGCAACTCCGTTTGTCATGGAACTTCCCCCTTACCGCATGCCGACCTTTAAAGGTTTGGCCATCCATACCTGGGAGCGAACCTGGCAATATATCAAAAAGGCCGGCACGATTATCCTGGGCCTGTCAATCGTCCTATGGGCGATGATGACCTTTCCCGGTCTTCCGGATTCAAAAGTCCGGGAGTTTGAACAATTAAGGCAAGCCGAAATAAACCGCGCACCGGCCCTGGTTGTCCAACAGCTGGAAGCCGGCGGAGAAAACGTCGCGCTTTCAGAAGCGGCCCGAAAACTCAAAGCAAAACTTCAACGCATCGATGCCGCCCAAGCTGAGGCCGGGTTGAAAAGCTCGATCGCCGGTCGCATCGGGGGCGCCCTGGAAGGTATATCACGCTGGGCGGGTTTTGACTGGCGAACCAATATTGCGCTGGTCGGCGGATTTGCCGCCAAAGAAGTGGTGGTTTCAACCCTGGGGACCGCCTATTCTTTAGGACAGGTGGATCCTGAGGCAAGTGCCTCGCTGTCTGAAACCCTGGCCGGGGAACCGGGCTGGTCGCCCTTGCTGGCCATCGGGCTGATTGTGTTTACGATATTTTATTCACCCTGTTTTGCGGCGGTTATCTGTATATCCAGAGAATCCGGTTCCTGGAAATGGGGCGTGTTTGCCATGGCATTTAACACGGCACTGGCCTTAGGTCTGGCAGTGCTCATTTTTCAAGTTGGAACAGCCTTCGGATTTTTGGTGAAGTAAGATGCAAACCCTTATTGTCATATTAATTGTCGCCATTGCTGCGGCATTTCTTATTCGAAATTTTTTAAGGAAGTTTAAACAGCAAGATCAGTGCGGCTGCGGATGCTCCGCTTGCCCCACGGACCCGGACACCTGTGAAGAAAACCCGAATAATTCCAAAGTGATTTAAGTTTCACGAATTTAGCTCATCCCGAAAGGCCGGAAGGTATAAGATTTTTTGCAATAAACCCTCAAATTTCATTTTTAAGGAAAACAAAAATGAGCCTTGCAGAACCCTTAAGTTCTAATATGGAGGATTATCTTGAAGCTATTTTCCATATCTCCGAAGAAAAGCAGGCCGCCAGAGCCAAAGATATTGCCGATCGGGTCATGGTGAACAAATCCTCAGTAACCGGTGCGCTGCGGTCGCTTTCCGAAAAAGGCCTGGTGAACTATGCGCCTTACGATATCATTACCCTGACGGCTGAAGGCAAGAAACTGGCAAGTGAAATCGTCAGAAGGCATGAAGCCCTGAAAGAATTTTTCGTCAAAATTCTGTTAATTGATAAAGATGAGGCTGAAGAAGCCTCCTGCAGGGTCGAGCATGCGGTTTCGAAAAACATTATTGATCGACTTGTTCATTTTGTGGAATTTATGGAAATATGCCCCCGGGGCGGTAAAGAATGGCTGAGAGGATTCCGGCGGCATTGCGAGGAAGGTGATACGTCTAAGCTGTGCGCGAATTACATATCCGAATGTCTTGAAGATTTGAAGAATAGAGAGCGCAAACTCCTATCCTCGCACCAAACGACATCTTCTTGAATGCGATTAACACCTGAACGGGCTGGGAAAAGGGGGTTAAAAAGGCAGCGGCAGGGACTTTCTTTGCTAAGCCGGGGGGCTTTTGGGCATCTCCTGAATAATCTTTTTTAATTTTTTAGAAAAGTCTTTGGGCACCGGTTTGCTTTCAGATTGTTTGCAAAGGTCAACGGTTCGTTTAAGGGTCTGCAGACACACAAAGCAGGGCACGCATTCCTTGATGTGCTTTTCGATGTCTTTGCAGGTCACCTCATCCAATTCATTATCCAGATATTCGGAAAGTTTTTCAAACAGCTCCAGGCAGTGTTCATGCTCGTGCTCATCTTTATTCATTTTCAAAATACCCTTTCAATTTATCTCTTAAAAATAAGCGGGCCCGGTGTAATCTGACTTTCACATTCGCATCCGATAAATTCAAAATCTGGGCAGTCTCGGCCGTGCTGAACCCTTCAATGTCCCTCAATACAATCACCAGTCGGTACTTTTCGGGAAGTGAAAAAATGGCCGCATTGATTTTGTCTAAAAGCTCGTCGTTCAGCAGTTTGTCAAGGGGCATCAGCGCCCATCGGGGAACCTGATCGGGAATCTCGGCCTGATCCTGGGGCAAAAACTCATCCAGGGACAGCTCCCGTTCCGGGGCAAATTTTGATTTTCGCCGCTTTTTTATGCATGTACTGGCAGCTAGCCGGTAAAGCCAGTTTTTAAATTTAGTCTCGTAGCGGAAATCTTTTAAGTATTTAAAAACATTCAGAAAGGTTTCCTGAACCGTATCTTCGGCATCGGCCGCATCCCGGCACATTCTGAGGCCGAAATTATACAGCTTGTGCTCATACCGTTTGACCAGGTCCGGGAAACGATCGAATTGACCTGAATTGATGGCCTGAATGAGTTCAAAATCTTTATCTTTTATCTTTTTGCGGTTCGTTCGCTCGCGTGCTGTCATGTTTGCTTGTCACCTGACAAGAATCCTGCAGTCAGGTCGATACGCCCAATTTAGGCAGAATATAGGCCTGCAGGAGATACCAGATTCCCACAAAGACCAAAATAAGGATAATTTCTTTCATAATAATGCTCCTCGTAGATTAATAAGTGTTAATAGCGCATTTGTCCACTGTTTTTTAAATCCCAAATCTTGCATTTCAATTTACCGCTGTGCAACCCAGCGCCTTTTACGCACCAGGCAATAACCAGAGACGATCAGAAATGTTATGACCAGTCCCAGATGGGTGATATCCAGGAAAATGATAAATTCCGGCGCAAAACGGCTTCCGGATAGATTTCGCAAAATCAGAAATATCCCCGATACGAGGATTCCAATCAGGATCGCACCCCGGACGTAACCGGAGGCGGTCAGGCGAATGCGTTTCTGCTGTAGAATCAGGTAGTCGATGATCATATAGCTTGCCAGCGCCAGGATTAGAATCGCCCCCAGGTAATGAATGTAGTGGGTAACGTAAAATTGGGCCAGCCACCCAAAACCGGGAATATCGGCAATGTAATATCGTTTAAAAATGGGCATCTGGCCGAAACCGGTAAGGGTTAAGAAGAAAACAGTAATCAGGTAGATATAACGAAGAGCTGGATTCTGTGTTCGGGTTACAGCGGTTTGTCGCGCTTTCATTTCAACACGCTCCTTTATTGGCTATTGATGGTTTTTGGTCAGCTTGACAAATTTTCCGACTGCCGCTGCAATCCCGGCCACAGGGGCAAGGACCATTGCAGTGGTCAGGTTGTTGGCCTGGGCCATGGTGTCTTTGACCGGTTTGAGGTGAGGTTTGCCTTTGCCCGTTTCAATGCCCTTGTTCAACTCTTCAAACGGTACCGGCGAAACGTAAATCGTATTGGTACCCCCGTTTTCGTTTTCTCCATAGATGTAGCCATTCATCTCTTTGGCCAGCGCACGGGCTTTTTGGATAATTTCATCCCGCGGTCCGATGGTCTGCACATCTTCAGGGCAGGCTTCGATGCAGGCCGGCACTTCTCCTTCGGCAATCCGGTTGTAACAGCGATCGCATTTGTACATCACCCCATTGCCGGCGAATGAAGGCAAAATGTCAAGATACAGGCCGGTTCCCGTCTGGCGCTGGGGGATATCCCAGGGGCACACCTTTTTGCACTTCGAACCTCCGAGGCAAATATCGGAATCAATCCGTGATATACCATTTTCAAGCTGTCGCGCAGCGCCCCAGGGGCAGAGTTTGACGCACGGCGGATTGACACAGTGCATGCAGCGCCGGGGCACCGTAATTTCCTGTTCTTCCCCGTTCACCGTAACGAACGCATGTTGAATAAAGAGCCAGTTATACGGGGTCAGACGCTCGGTAACATCCTGCTTTTCGGACCAGTCTTCAACCGGAACTCTGGCAGGGTACATTTTGGGAAAGGGTTTTTTGGGCTGCGGATATTTGTCGGCGTTGACTTCGCTGCAGGCCTCAACGCATGCTTCACAACCGACACATTTGCTGATGTCAAGCAGGGTCGCCAGCTGGGTTTTTTCCTGTGGTGCGGCGGCTGCGGCTGCTCCCGGAATGCTGCCGGCAGCCAGCCCGGCCGCAGCTGCGATTCCTCCTCTTAGAAATGTTCTTCTTGAGATTTCTGGCCCCAATTGTGATCTCCTTTCGTGTAAAAACCCGGTGTGTAAGTCGTCATTTCCAATCGTTTCCCTTAAAGAACCAGGTATCCGCAATCGGTTACAAAATTTTTGCTTTCGCGGCGGCTATTTTTTCAATTTGTCCGCCACAGGCGGATTCCCGCTGGAAATAAAGCTTTGCGCACGGTACCATGCGGCCAAACCTTCTGATGAATCGAAAAGGAAGTCGCCTTATTTAAGCGGAGAAAGAGGATGAAAAGGTATTTTAGGCAGCGGCAGAATATGATTTATTTCATCTTGGCGTGGTATTCTTGTAGCGACCTGACTTGCGGCTCACCATCGCGGCGCGCTGCGATGCCTTTGGCTGCCGCAACAGCCGCCGCCGTCGTCGTAATGTAGGGCACTCTATATTTGATGGCGGCTTTGCGTATATTTGAGCTGTCCTGCGCGCTCTTGCGGCCGCTTGGTGTGTTGACCAGAAGATTTATAGTCTCGTTCTTGATCGCATCCACCAGATCAGGCCTGCCGTACCCCAGTTTGCGGAGGGGCGTGTTTTCAATACCACGTTCTTCTAAAAAGTAGTGCGTACCTTCGGTTGTCATTATCTTGAAACCCAGCTCTTTAAAAAGTCTGACAGCTTCCAAAGCCGCGTTCTTGTCTCGATCCGCAATGGTAAACAATACGGATCCTTCCAAAGGCAGTGAGACCTGTGTCGCTTCTTGGGCTTTAAAAAAAGAGCGGCCGTAGGAATGGGAAATGCCCAAAACTTCGCCGGTAGATCTCATTTCCGGTCCCAGAATCGGATCAACCTCGGGAAACATGTTAAAGGGAAAAACCGCTTCTTTGATGCCATAATGGGGAATGGACCGATGCTTCAGCTTAAGATCCGCAATGCGTTTGCCCAGCATGACCTGCATTGCAATTCTGGCCATGGATATATCACAAACTTTGGATACCAAGGGCACGGTTCGCGATGCTCGGGGATTGGCCTCCAGCACGTATACTGTATTTTCAAATATGGCGTATTGAATATTCATCAGCCCGATCACGTTGAGCTCGATGGCAATCTTGCGCGTATATTCGCTAATCGTCTCGATGTGTTTGGGCGCGATACTGACCGGCGGAATAACGCATGCCGAATCACCGGAATGTATTCCGGCCAGTTCGATATGCTCCATTACGGCTGGTACGAAAGCATCCGTACCATCGGCAATCGCATCGGCTTCAGCCTCGATGGCATTATCCAGAAATCTATCGATCAGAATCGGCCTTTGGGGAGAGATCTCTACCGCTGCCTCAAGATAAAATTTAAGGGAGTCCTCATCCTGCACGACTTCCATACCGCGACCCCCAAGAACATATGAGGGCCTGACCATTAAGGGATATCCGATCTTGTCAGCGATTCTCTGCGCCTCATCTATGGTACTGGCCATGCCGGACTCGGGTTGGGGGATGCCCAGCTTACGCATAATAAGGCGGAAGCGATCCCGATCTTCGGCCAGATCAATGGTTTCAGGAGACGTGCCCAGAATTTTTACGCCCATCTCCTCGAGTTCAGTGGCGATATTCAGGGGCGTCTGTCCTCCGAACTGGACCACAACGCCTTCGGGTTTCTCCTTTTCATAGATGCTCAAAACGTCTTCGACAGTCAGGGGCTCAAAATAGAGTTTGTCAGATGTATCGTAATCCGTCGATACGGTCTCGGGGTTACAGTTAACCATAATTGATTCATAACCTGCTTCGCGAATGGCCAGGGCAGCATGCACGCAGCAGTAATCAAATTCAATGCCCTGACCGATACGGTTGGGTCCACCACCTAAAACCATTATTTTTTTGCGATCACTGACCGCAACCGTGTCCGGCGCATTGTAGGTGGAATAGTAATAGGCGGCGTTCTCGACACCGCTTACAGGCACTGGTTGCCAGGCCTGATGCATGCCCAACGCCTTTCTCTGTTCACGGATTTGATTTTCCGGCAGGTTGAGCAGCATGGCCAGATAGCGGTCTGCAAAACCGTCCTTTTTGGCTTCAATCAACAGATCATCCGGCAATTCTTTATCTTTGTAGGCCAGTATTTCCTCCTCAAGCGCGACGATCTCCCGCATCTGCTCAATGAACCAGGGTTTGATATGGGTCTTCTCATACAAATCATTCACATCTGCGCCCTTACGCAGGGCTTCATACATCAGAAACTGGCGTTCGCTGGTGGCAAAGCCCAGCCGGTTCATGAGTTCTTCCAGCGGCAATGTGTTGAAATCTTTCGCAAAGCCAAGACCGTAGCGGTTTGTTTCAAGGCTTCGAATCGCTTTCTGGAAGGCCTCCTTATATGTTTTGCCCAGACTCATGACTTCGCCGACCGCACGCATCTGGGTGCCCAGTCTATCTTCGGCCCCCTCGAATTTTTCAAAGGCCCAGCGGGCGAATTTAACGACCACGTATTCACCTGAAGGCGTATATTTCTCCAGAGTTCCATCCCGCCAGTAAGGGATTTCATCCATGGTCATACCGCCGGCGAGCAGAGCAGAAACCCTGGCAATTGGAAAACCGGTTGCTTTGGATGCCAGGGCGGAAGAACGCGACGTGCGGGGATTGATCTCGATCACAACCACACGGCCGGTCTTGGGGTCGTGGGCAAACTGAATATTGGTTCCGCCAATCACCTCGATCGCTTCAACGATGTCATAGGAATATTTTTGCAACCGTTGCTGAAGTTCCGGACTGATCGTTAACATGGGGGCTGTACAGTAGCTGTCGCCGGTATGAACGCCCATGGCATCGACATTTTCGATGAAGCATACCGTTATCATCTGGTTTTTGGCATCGCGAACCACCTCGAGTTCGAGTTCCTCCCAGCCCAGAACCGATTCTTCAACCAGGATCTGATTGACGAGACTCGCTGCCAGACCGCGGGCGGCGATAACTCTTAATTCCTCAATATTATAAACAAGGCCGCCGCCGGTTCCCCCCATGGTGTATGCCGGCCGAATAACAATCGGGTAGCCCAGATCTTCTGCCACCGCCTCGGCGTCTTCAACCGTGTTGACCGTCTTGCTGCGCGGCATTTCGATACCCAGTTTTTCCATCGTGGCCTTAAAGGCCAGACGGTCTTCACCGCGCTCGATGGCATCCACATTTACGCCGATAATTTTTACACTATATTTTTTCAATACGCCTGTTCGATGGAGTTCAGAAGCCAGATTCAGGCCGGATTGTCCCCCCAGGTTGGGCAGAAGTGCATCGGGACTTTCTTTGGCGATAATTTGCGTCAGGATATTTAGATTGAGCGGTTCGATGTAGGTCGCATCGGCCATACCCGGATCGGTCATGATCGTTGCCGGATTGGAATTGACCAGTACAATTTCATATCCCATGGATCGCAGCGCTTTACACGCCTGGGTACCGGAATAGTCAAATTCGCAGGCCTGTCCAATTACGATCGGCCCTGATCCGATGATCAGAATCTTGTGGATGTCATCTCTTTTGGCCATAGTCTATCCTTTAATTGCGTTTCAGTTGATCTGGTTCGGACGGTTATAAAAAATCAATATGTCTAAAACAGAAGTTATACTTGAATATCTTCGCTTTTGTTCGGTCGCATGAGAGCGATGTCAGCTTCATATGGGGAGAATACGGTAGCGTAATATCCATCAACTCTTGCGAGAGGAATATAGAAAACTGGCAAATGGGTGTCAATACCATTTGTCCGCTCGCAACCGCCAGCCGGCTGCGTAAAATAAAAGTAAAAGGCAGACGTCCGAAAGAGAGTGTGAATATTGAATATTTAAGATTTGACCCCTTCTGAATTCCGAACGCTGAATCTGTGAACGGTTTGGTTCTACTTGATTTTGGTTTTGTAGAGGCGCAGGCTGTTGGTTACCACCGACACGCTGCTGAAGGCCATGGCCAGGGCGGCCAGGATGGGATGCAGCTGGCGCAGCATATTCGGCAGGGATTCAAAGGGGTACAGGATTCCGGCTGCCACCGGAATTAAAATCACATTGTAGCCGAAGGCCCAGAAGAGGTTTTGTTTGATGGTCCTCATGGTGGCCCGGCTCAATCGGATGGCCCGGGACACACCGCTGAGGCTGCCGCTGGATAGTATGACTTCGGCCGTTTCGATGGCCACATCCGTGCCGGTACCGATGGCCAGACCGATATCGGCCTGGGCCAGGGCCGGGGCATCGTTGATGCCATCGCCCACCATCCCGACGCGTTCGCCTATTTCCTGCAATTCTTTGACCTTGAAAGATTTTTCTTCCGGTTTTACCTCTGAAAAGATATGGTCGATGTTAACCTGCCGGCCAATGGTTTGAGCGGTTTGCTGGTTGTCACCGGTGAGCATGACCACCTTAAGATTCTGTTTCTGCAGTTCACGGATCGCTGCGGGCGATTCGGGTTTGAGCGCATCGGATACGGCAATCAAACCGCAAAGCCGGTTTTCACTTGCAACCACCATCACCGTTTTGCCCTGGGATTGCAGCTGCCGGATCCGGTCGGCGGTGGGGTCGATGTTTATGTCGATCTCTTTAAACCAGTCGGGTTTTCCCACCCGAATCAGATTACCATCGATGCGTGCCTGAACCCCCAGTCCGCCGGATGCTTTAAATTCCTCCGGCGCCAGGAGCGTTATTCCCTCGTTTTCGGCATGTTTAACGATGGCTTTGCCCAAAGGATGTTCGGAACCTTTTTCGACCGAGGCCCCCAGCTTTAAAAGATCTTCGGCGGTTTTGCATTGCGGTTCGATCGGTATGATGTCCACCACAGCGGGCTTGCCGATGGTGATGGTGCCGGTTTTATCCAGTACAATGGTATCGAGTTTGGTGGCCGTTTCAAGGGCTTCACTGTTTTTGAACAAAATGCCCCTTTCAGCCCCTTTGCCGGTGCCGGCCATGATAGCGGTAGGGGTTGCCAGGCCCAGGGCGCACGGACAGGCAATGACGAGCACGGCCACCAATCGAATCATGGCGGGAACAAATTCTCCGGCGATACCCCACCAGATAAAAAACACCAAGATGGCCAGCGCAATGATGGCCGGTACAAATACAGCGGCAACCTTATCGGCCAGGGCCTGGATGGGGGCTTTGCTGCCCTGGGCTTCCTGGACCAGCCGGATGATCTGCGCCAGGACGGTATCCTTGCCGATCGCAGCGGCCTTAAATTTTAAAAGGCCCTCACCATTGATGGTACCGCCGACCACTTTATCACCGGCACGCTTGTCCACCGGCAGCGGTTCACCGCTCAGCATGGATTCATCCACCGATGATTCCCCTTCGATAACGACGCCGTCCACCGGGATGCGTTCACCCGGACGGACCAGTACCGTATCTTCCAGCTGGACCCGGGCGATGGGAATTTCTTTTTCAACATCCTTTTCGATAATTGTGGCGGTTTTGGGCCGCAGGCCGATCAGTTTGCGAATGGCGCCGCCGGTGCGCCCCTTGGTGCGGGATTCCAGCATCTTGCCCAGTTTAATCAGGGTAATGATGACCGCCGAGGTTTCAAAATAGACATGCTGGCCCAATACCGGGAAAAAGAGCAGGGCCAGCGAATAAAAATAGGCCACCGAAGAGCCCATGGCGACCAGTACATCCATGTTGGCGCTTTTATTTCTAAGGCTTTTGAACCCGTTTACATAGTAATCCCAGCCCGTATAAAATTGAACCGGGGTGGCCAGCGCCCAGAAAATCCAGTTGACCCAGGCCGCATGGCTCCACGGGCCGATGAGGCTAAAATCTCTGGCCATGCTCCATACAAAAAGGGGCAGCGCAAAAACGATGCCGACGATAAATTTACGGGTTTGGTCCCGAATCTCCGCCTGGCGGGCAATTTGCTCGGCATCTTCTTCCTCTGAGATTTCTTCAGGTGAAATCACACCGTAACCGGCGGCTTCAATGGCCGCGATCATTTCCTGCAGGGTGGCAGCCCCCGGAATGTATTCTACGGTGGCGCGTTCACTGGCAAAATTTACGGCGGCGTCGACCAGGCCCGAAACCTTTTTGTTTAAAGCGCGTTCGACGTTGGCGGCACAGTTGGCGCAGGTCATGCCGGTAACCGCAAACTCCGTCTTATTCGTGGGAACGGAAAATCCGGAACCCCGAATTTTTGTGATGACATCTTTTACCTTTAGCCGGGTGGGGTCAAAGGAGATGGCGGCCTGCTCGGCGGCAAAATTGACCTGGGCCTCGGCTACACCATCGAGTTTTTTGACCGCGCGTTCGATGTTCATGGCGCAATTGGCACAGGTCATGCCCGCCACCGGCAGGGTGATTTTATCATCAGGCATATTCTGTCCTGGGAAATTATATGATTCGATTTATCAATACGTTTAGCGCATTTGGATTTTGAATTTCGATATTGTTTCGGATTTCGATATTCGGATTTCGAATTTAAACTCCTAAACGGCGGATACAGAAAAACAAATTCCGAAACATAGATTAACTCTCCCCATGTTTATCTTTGTACTATAAACCATGGATTGTGCAGATCTTCTTTATTATAAACCAGCGGCTCTGAAGTATCGTATCGGTTGACGCTGGCGCCGGCATATTCGGCAATGGCCTGGCCGGCAGCCGTATCCCACTCCATGGTAGGGCCGAATCGGGGATATACATCCGCCCGTCCTTCTGCAACCAGGCAGATTTTCAGAGAACTGCCCGCCGAAATAAACTCGATATCTCCGCAGGCTTTGCGCTTTTCTTCAACATAGGCTTCGACTTCGGCGGTTTTATGCGAGCGGCTGCCAACAATCGTCATCACTGCACGCTGTGGATCAATAACGGGCAGTTTGGTAGATTGCGCTTTTATGCGATCCAGCAAATCACGAACATCTTCATTTGAATCTGCCCGGGCGCCCAACACATCGTTGAAAGGGCCATCTTGGATTTTATAGGCCCCCAAATCCTTCCCTGCAAAATAGAGGGTGTTTCGATCCGGCACAAAAATAGTCCCCAGGACGGGGCGGCAGTGTTCAACGAGGGCAATATTAACCGTAAACTCGCCGTTGCGCTTGATGAACTCTTTGGTACCGTCCAATGGATCCACCACCCAGAAGCGCTCCCAATCTTTGCGCTGCGCATAAGGTGTATCTTTGCCTTCTTCGCTGAGGATCGGAATATCAAATTTCCTTAACGCATCTATTATGATTTCATGGGATTTTTGATCGGCAAGGGTCAACGGTGATTTATCGGATTTGTACTCCACCCCGAAATCTTCTGAATGGTACACTTCCTTAATGGCATTACCGGCTGCAATGGCCGCCTGAATCGATTTTAAAAGATAATTTTTTAGGTCCATGTTTATCCCATGAGATAATTGGTTTAATTGAATACCGCTAAACAGCCGGGTAATTAATCTCGGCCAATTTGTTTTTGATTATATCTTCGGAGGCCGGGGAGTCCCATTCAACCGCAACATTTTTGCCTTCGATGTCTCCTTCAACTTTTGAGACACCTTCAAGCTCGGTTAATTCGGCCTTGATGGCATTGACACAGTGTCCGCATGAGATACTGGGGATCGAGAATGTTTTTTTTTCCATATCGTCATACCTCCTTATTTATCTTTAAATGCCGGGGTAGCGTCTGATAATTGTCTCCAGATATTCCGGCCGCAGGATTTCAGCAAAACGCATCCCGTTCCGGCTATGCTGTTTATAATAGCGAATACAATCCTGGATGATCTGCCGTACCTGTTCCTCACTATAAACACCGGGGAGTTCCTTGGCAAGCTGGGGGTGCCGGCCGAGTTTGCCCCCAAGCTGTACCCGGTATCCTTTGCGGCCTTCTACCAGGCTTCCGGTGGGACATACCGGCATGCACTTGCCGCATTTCAAACATAGATCGTCATCGATTATCGGGGCTTCTTTTCCGGGATCAAGGGAGATCGCATCTTCCCTGCAGGCTTCAACACAGGCTTCACACAGCGAGCAGGGCGCCTCGGTTACCACCGGCGCGCAGGCGCCGATGATGCCGATGTCCTTTATTTGCGGCTGGGAGCATGCATTCGGGCAGTCGGCCAGCGCTATTCGGAATTCATGGTGAAACTTCAGATCGCCTTTAACGGTTTGTTTCAGAAAACCGAGCAGGTCTTCTTTTTCAACTTCAGTTTCGATCCGAGCAATCAATTGATCGCTGATAGCCGCCCGGTTGGGGCACCCGCTGGGTCCGAAACAGGTCTCGACCTGGTACCCTTTGATTTCTGAACTCATGCTGGTGAGATAGCGGGCCTGGGTCGCCTTGACATCTGCCAGAGACACCGCCGGTCTGCCGGCTGCATGGGCCTCTTTCTCAACCCGCGCCCGCACGCGTTTTCTTACGAAAAACGGGACTTTTTTAATGGCCTCTTCAGCTTCAGGCATCCATTTCATCTGGTTTTCCTTTAAAGTGACGCGCTGGTTATCCGGTTTATCTAATATTCCTTGGGGTGAACCAATATAATGATCCTTCATTTGGCTGGCAAGCCGGATTGCATGGGGTCGGAGGCAGGTAATTTCAAAAAGGCAGGTGGTCATGATAAGAGCCAGAAGGCTGTACGCCGATGGCTTTAATGCGCTCAGAACGTTGCCAGGACCTTTTTTGCCAGATCACCAACCGAACATGTTATCAGTTGGCCGTCAACAAAAACGCGTATCTTCGCGCTGTCTTCCTTCATACCGCTGAGCAAGACTTCTGTGTTTTTGTTTCGCAGCGGCCCGGAAGCCCAGGCGGCCAATCCGCGCAAATTAGGATCGCCGGCCTGCATGTAAGGGTGCAGGTATTCGACAGAGTCTTTTAGGAGCTGCGGCCGCGCATGGGCAAGCCGGCCCACACCCCATAGGGCACCTCGCTGAAGGGCCTCGTGTTCGAGGAAGTTCCCATCGGGTCGGATGTAAGAAATCAAAATAGCCCCGAATTCCCCGGCCAGATTTTCATTGCGGGCCATGATTTCTCCCATGGCTTCCGGACATCCCCAGCCGATACCGCCGGATTCATCGTTGAGCTGCCACATGTAGCGGCGCATGATCACCCGGGCAGATTCCATGTTTTTATCTGCCAGGCGGTCGACAACCTCGCCCATGGCCATCACCGCACGCCATTTCAGGACCTCATCCATGCTGCACAAAAATGAAAAAAGCGGGTTGATCGCCTTTCTGGCCGGCATATTGCCGATTTGCGCCAACCCGCTTTCAATGTCTTGCTGTAAAAGAAGGGTCCGGATTTTTTCTTTAAGCTGCCGGTTGCTGGCTGGATAACGGCTCATGATCTTAAAAGCATATCAAGATTTTTACCTTATTTAGATGTTACCACGAAGCCCACGAAGGACGCGTAGCAAAAATTTCAAAAGCTTTATGGCCAGTCTGCGTGTTTATTCGTGTTCTTTGTGGTGAATACTATATCTCTTAATGTTCCCAGTGGATGCAATCAACGGGACAATACTTTATGGCGTCGTTCACATCAGACTCAGGATAAAGCGAGAGTTCAATGACCTCGATATAACCGGCATCATTTAATCGAAATACCTGCGGGCAGGTTTCCACGCATACACCGCAGACGATACAATCACTGAGCTCAACGATCGGAACTTTCATTTTATTCGTTGACGGCTTTTCCAATTTTGCGGCCATACGCATAACAATTGTCGAGCCCTTCTTTATCGGGCACATACTGAATTTTTAGGCCCGGATCGACAATATTGAATTTCATCGCCTCGAGCTCTTTTGTGATGATCTTTACGGCTTCACCGCTCCATCCGTAGGATCCAAATGCAGCGCCGATTTTGTTGAGCGGTTTCAGCCCCTTCATATAGCATAAAAAATCCGCCAGAGAGGGAAACAGCCCGTTGTTCAGCGTCGGCCCGCCCACGACGATTGCCCTGGCGTCAAAAACCGCGGTCATGATTTCACTGCGGTGCCATTTTCGCAAATGCAACGGCTTGGTCGGTACCCCTTCTTTATTGATGCCGGCGGCGATGGCTTCAGCCATTTTTTCAGTGCTCTGCCACATGGTATCGTATATCACCACGGCTTTCTTTTCAGGAATTTGTTCGCACCATTTTGCATAGGCATTAATAATCTTCGCCGGATCCTTGCGCCAGATAACCCCATGATCGGGACAGATCATGTTAAATTCCATGCCCGAATCGATGATATTCTTAAGGTATTTTTTTATAAGCGGGACGTAAAGAAGTAAAATGTTGGCAAAGTATTTCTTCGCGTGGACCATGATGGCATCGCCGGTCTGGTCGTCAAAGCGCTCGGGGCCCGCAAAATGCTGGCCGAAGCCATCGCTTGAAAAAAGGATTTGATCTTCTTTTAAATAAGTAAACATGCTATCGGGCCAATGGACCATGCGGGTTTCTAAAAAGCGCAATGTCTTTTTACCCAGGCTCAGCTCCTGGCCGGTCTCGACGGGATGATAATTCCAGTTGCGGGAAAAATGGCGGGGCAGATTCTTATTGCCCATTTTCGAGCAATACAGGGGCTTGTCTTCTCCCACCCGGTGCATCACCCGGGCCAACCCGCCGGAATGGTCCAGCTCCGTGTGGTTGCTGATGACATAGTCAATCTTTTTGGGATCTACGATGGCGGAAATATTGTCCAGCAATTGATCCGCAAAAGCTTTTTTAACGGTGTCCAGCAGCGCTATTTTCTCATCGACAATTAAAAATGCATTATAGGTTGTACCCAAATCGGTCGAATATCCATGAAAATCCCGAATATTCCAATCGGTAACACCAACATCATAAACACCCGGTGCAATTTCTAAAGGTTCCATTTTCCTCTCCAATTAATACAGTTTAATTCTTCTGTACCCTCCACTACCTTTTTTCAATACTTTAAAAATCGATCACGAAAACACGAAATCTAAAAACCACGAAATACTCATATTTTTTCTTCGTCGTGTTTTCGTTCTTTCGTGACGAATTAATCCTCTTTGTTTAAGTTTATATGATTCGGATTTTCGAAATTGAGCCCCGGCTAAGGGATAAAATATAAACATGTTTCTTTCACCCGCAACCGTCCGGTGTTTCTTCATCCGGCATTGAATCACGGCTACAAACAACTGATGCCCTTTTCGTCAGCGGATATTTCGCCGGCATAAAAGGGCATCGCATATGGTTCGAGCCTAAAAATCAGGTGACGATTAATGAGCTATTCTTTTTCAAAGTCAGCCTTGGAAGCACCGCACACCGGGCACTCCCAATCATCCGGTACATCTTCCCATTTCGTTCCGGGAGCAACCCCATTATCCGGATCACCTTGCTCTGGATCATAGACATAGCCGCAGATGCCGCACACATATCTGTCCATTCTTATCCTCCTTCTGTTAATTGGTTAGTCATCGATAATGCCGCTAAATCAAAATCGGCAATCGCTTTAATCGAATTTGATGCCCAAATTCTTCTATACCGTTCATTGGTCAGATTCAAGTCAATTTTTTTGCTTTAATCAAACGATTCACCCAAGCGGTTTAAAAAATCTTTTACCGGCGCCGCAGACCGGGCACTTCCAGTCGTCCGGCAAATCTTCAAATTGAGTTCCTCTGGGGATTTTTCCTCTGCGGTCACCGCGGTCCGGATCATATAGGTATCCGCAGTTCACCGTCTGGCATTGATACATTTCCTCCGGTTTCGCCATCCATCCTCCTCAATAAAGTCTGATGCAAAAATTTCAATCTAAATTTCATCACGAAAACGCAAAATGATCCGCGAGGCTGGAATGCTGGGAGGCCGGAAGGCTTGGAGGCTGAAAATAATCTGCCCCTTCTAGCTTCCGAGCTTCCCAGCCTCCCAGCTTTCAAGCCCACTCTTTTATGCCAATTCTTTGATTAAATTTTTTACTCTGGTTTCGATTTCATCGCGGGTCCGGCGCATAAAATCCAGCGGTTTTCCGGCCGGATCGGCCAGATCCCAGTCCAGCATCCGGGCTCCCGGAACATACGGGCATTCCTCGCCGCACCCCATGGTAACAATGACTTCCGGCTTGTTGTTTGCAATGGCCGCCTCAATGCCCTGGGGCCTTCTAAAGCCCATGTCGATTCCCTTTTCATGCATGACCCTGATCATATCCGGGTTGATTTTATCGGCCGGCTCACTGCCCCCGTTTAGCACCTCGAGCTTATCGCCTGCCAGATATTGGGCAAAGGCACCGGCCATCTGGCTGCGGCATGCGTTTTCGCGGCAGGCGAACAATATTTTTTTTCTGCCGATCAATGGCCCGATGAGATCAGCGGCTGCTTTTTCAACGTCCGCTGACACCGTCGGGTGGCGGGCCATATCCTTGGGGCCTTCAATATTGCGGTAATTCAGGCTGCCGTCGAAGCGGGCGTCGATGGCATCGAAGAAATATTTGGCAGTCAGTTGCAGCCCTTCAAATAGACTTTTTCCTTTGCTGGCACCCACAGAAAGAAGAAACCCGCGTTTGGTCTTCTTGGCGGGATCGGTCAACTTGAGTTTATATTTTCGGGCCCAAAACAGTTGGCAGCGATCAACAACGGCTTTGAGCTGGGCCGTCATATTAAAAAAGAATATGGGAGTGGCCAGCACGACGACTTCGGCCTGCCGGATCAATGGATAAATTTCAGTTTTAATATCATCATCGATCGGGCAGAATCCCTTTTTTTCGCAGACCACATATTCCTTGCAGGGGGTTATATTTTTTTGAGTTACCTCGATAATACGGGTTTGGGCGCCTAAGGATTCTGCCGCCTGCATGAATGTTGAAAGCAAAAATGATGTGTTTCCCTTTTTTCGCGGACTTCCCTGAAAGCCGAGCACCAGCATTAGAACAATTCCTTAGAAGCGGTTTCAAAACCACTTTTAGTTGTTTTCTTTAATATGGCATTTTACACAGGTCGTGGGGCCGGTCTTTAGGCCCTCCTTTTTTTTCTGTCGGTGGCATTTCGTGCAGAGCGTGTTCATGACATGTTTCTTTTTTAATTTGCCCTGTTCTTTAAGCTTTTTGATAATGCCGGCTTCCTGCGGGAAAACAGAATGACAGATCATACAGTCCTCAAGCTTATCCTGGTGGCGGTGGTGGGGAAACGGTACCAGCCCCCTTGTACCGCCGGGAAGTTTAATTTCGGCGGCACCCTTGTTTGCAGTCGTAACGCCGTTCGTCGCAGCCGATCCGGCGGCAACCATCAGGGTTCCAATGCAGATCAGCAGAATAATTTTTATTTTCATCAACGATTTCCCATTCGGTATCGCGTCAATTTTTGGCCAAAGTCGATGGAATCAATCCGGTTACGCATTAGGCAGCTTGAGTTCCGGTCGGGTGTCTGTTCTGCAACAATTCGTTAGCGTGGAGAAATGCTTTTACCTTCCCCTTCCAGCTGGCATTGCGAAAAGTCGATGGGCTCGTTGCATTTGGAGCAGGTGTGCGGACGATCGAATTCGTCTGAAAAGATTTCTTTAACCTCTCCGCATCTGGGACATTTGCATGTAAAAGATTTAAGGGTTTTAAAATTTGCATACCCCGGGCAATGTTGCGGGGTTGATGTCGTATCTGCCATAATTACCTCCATTAATTATTTGGTGTTTTTACCGATCTTTTGTAACTCACCAAAAAACATCCCCGGAAACACGAAATTTAAAAAGCACGAAAATATATCATTTTCAATTTTTTCGTGATTTCATTCTTTCGTGCGGTCGTGATATTAAAATCTTCTTTTGATTTCCTCCCACCAGGCTTGGCCTTGCTAAGCGCCAAGCTTTTTTGCAATTTCACGCCCATAGTCCTGGGCCATTTGCATGCCGCCCCCCAGTGAGCTTGATTTTAAGCGCAGGGTATCTCCCACCACATCCATTTTTAAGATGTGTTTCATCGTATCAAAAATTCGATCGTTGGCTTCTCCGCTCCATCCGAAAGCGCCGAAGGCGCCACCGGGTTTGCCTTCAAGATTTGCTTTTTCAGCAATAAAAAGAAAGGTCTTCATGGCCTGAAGCATTTCACCATGATAAGTGGATGACCCGAACGCATAACCATCAAAGCCTTCCAGGTCAGCTTCACTTCTGATGTTTTTGGCTTCTATCACTTCGGCTTCGTGGCCGGAGAACCGGATTCCTTCGGCAATTAGATCCGCAATTTGCCGTGTCTCTCCCGTTCGCGAGGCATATACGATCAGTACTTTAGACATGGGTTTACCTCACCAAGGTTTTTACTTTTTCAGCATCAGATTGTTAGACAGCTGCCATCAGAAAAAATTATTTTTTTGGAGTGGCAACTCTGTTATCAATACCTTCTCCCTCACAGTCCGGCGTGTAGCAGGTGCTGTCTAAAAACTCACATTTCTCTTTACAGGATGGGCACACGTTGGGGTGGGCATCGGCATCGAAGGTATACCCACAATTCGAGCATTTCCAACTGGGCATTTCCATACCTCCACAGTTTCTTGTGTGTTGTTGGTAGTCAGTGGTCCGTAGCAACCGGCAACCGGCTACTAACGGGCTACGGGCGTCTGGTAAAACCGATTCGGGTGACATTTAGAAAAAGCCAGAAGCCAGCGGCCCTTATTTCTAGTTTGCTTCTTCAGACCCTCCGGACGGACTGCGTTTGGCCAGCTCGCGATCGATCATAAATAGACCGCCTTGAGCATCTCCCATCAGCCTTAATTGCTCTAAAACGCCGCTGACACTTTCTTCTTCCTCAACCTGCTCGGAAACAAACCATTGCAGGAAAATATTGGTGGCGTGATCGTGTTCTTCATGGGCGACATCTACCAGATCATTAATTAAGCCGGTGACCTTCTGTTCGTGCTGCAAGGTGGCCTCGAAGACCGCCAAAGGTGAACTCCATTCAGTTGGCGGGGCTTCTACCTGCTGCAATTGAACATTTCCACCGCGCTGGAGGATAAAGTCATAAAACTTCATGGAGTGTTCTAATTCTTCCTGTGCCTGCCAATACATCCAGTTGGCAAAGCCGTCCAGATTAACCGATTTAAAATAGGCATTCATTGACAGGTACAGGTAAGAGGAATAAAGCTCCGCGTTCAGCTGACCGTTGAGTTCCTTTTGCATTTTTTCAGTTAACATGGCTTTTATCCTTTCCACAGACCGTGAAGGTTGCAATATTCACGCGCGGTGACATTTTCCGATTCAACCTTAAACACGGCTTCAGGCGCTTCGCCGGGATTAAGAAATTGACGGTCAGCTTTGCCGTCTGCGATAATTTCAATCCATTCAATATAGTGTTTTTCCTCCATGGGATGCGGAACATCACCCACTTTTACCTTAACACCGCCTTCGACTTTTTCAATAACCGGGACATGCTTTTCCTTGGCCGCATCAACGGTATTTTCAACCAGCCTTACCATGGGTTCTCCGCAGCACACCAGTTCACCGCCACCGCCGTGCAGAACCTCGACAATATTGCCGCAGGCCTCGCATTTATAAACTTCTAATCTTTCTGCCATTGTATTCTCCTTTCGTATATTACGTATTTTGTTGAATAGTTGATTGGTTAATTGGTTGCAAATTGTCCAGAATCTTTTTGAATTTATTTTAAACTTGTTTCTACCAGTTTTCACCAAGTAGTTCAAAATGCGCCTGCGGATGGGCGCATGCCGGGCATTCCTCCGGTGCAACGTCGCCTTCATGCAGATAACCACAGTTTCGGCAGCGCCAGACTACCGATTTGTCCTTCTTAAAAACCGTACCATTTGCGATATTGGCTGCCAGGGCCAGGTACCGCTTCTCATGTTGTTTCTCAGCTACGGCGATTGCCTCAAATATGGCGGCGATTTCTTCAAATCCTTCTTCTATGGCGACTTTTGCAAATCCGGGATACATATCGGTGTATTCATAATTTTCACCGGCAGCGGCCTCTTTGAGGTTCTCCGCCGTGGTGCCGATAACCCCGGCCGGAAATCCGGCGGTAACTTCCACCTCACCGCCCTCTAATAACTTAAATAATCTTTTGGCGTGTTCTTTTTCCTGATCGGCGGTTTCTGTGAAAATTTCCGAAATTTGCACGAAGCCATCCTTTTTCGCCTGGCTGGCAAAATAGGTATAACGGTTGCGTGCCTGAGACTCACCTGCAAAAGCCGTCAGGATGTTTTGTTCGGTCTGGGTTCCCCTTAAATTTCCCATTAATGTTCCTCCTTTACTTTATAAATTAATGATTTGGAGGAGATAGATGGATTATTGCTGTTCTTGCCACCAGCCTTTGACAACATGATTTTGTTTTTCTTCTTCGGCCAGTTTCTTTAATTTGTAGGCAGAATCCCTTAAAACGCCGTAAAGGATGCCGCAGCCATTATCTTCACGATCGGCATCTCCCTGGTCTGCCAGTTCCATCATCTCTTCCACCAGTTTTAAGGTCTTTAAGATGTGCAAGTTGCAGGGTTTCACAGATTGGTCTCCCCGGCTGAATTTGATGTCTGATCTTCCCGCGGGAGGGAAAATAGACAGTGCGTTTAAAACTCCGTACAAAAGTTTTCAAATTCTGTGCCAGGGAAAAAACAGAGATCCCCTCTTTCGGCCATACCGGCTAGATGGGCGAATACCGGCGGTTGAGCGCAAAAGCCCTCCAATTTTGCACCTGTTGAACCGCCCTGTACGCCATATCTTTGCGATACATGCAACGATGATGATTTAACGGAATATCAGGGCGTTGCAAAGATAATGTCTGGATATCACAATAAAAATGACAATGCAATACGGTCTCAGAATAATTTTTGAAACAAAATTGTCTCATAAGACAAAAAAGGACAGATGTCAGAGGTCAGCAAACAGATGTTAAAGACTGGGAGGGCAGAAGACAGAGATTATTGAATGTCGATTTCAGAATGGGAAAAGTGGAATATGTTATAAAGCGCAGGGCCCAAGGCCTGAGATTAAAAAGTGATTTTATCACTTTTGACCTTGCGCCTTAAGCCCTGTGCCTTTGGCCTATTTTTCATTTAAGCGGCCTTCACCCGGGTCCGCTGTAAGATTTTACCTCTGGTGCTGATGACCACTTCTTCCATCGGTATATCGACACCGGACATTTCCATGCCTTTTTTCACAATCATTGGAAGGCCGCCACAGCATGGAACTTCCATGATGACGGATGTGATACTCTTGATGCCGGATACTTTGCAAATCTGGGCGAATTTTTCGATGTAATGCTGGGCATCATCAAGCTTGGGGCACCCCATCATTACGGCCTTGCCTTTGATAAAGTCGCGATGCACGCTGGGAAATGCAACCGGGACGCAATCGGCCAGAACGAGCAGATCGGCGCCTTTTAAAAACGGCGCTGTCGGCGGAATCAGCATGATTTGAACCGGCCAATGGGAAAGGGCTGATTCTGTTTCCTCGAAAGCGGCGGGTTTATTGGCTTCCTGACAGGGTGAGGGCGCCGAAGTGGATTGCGGTGAAGCAAAACTCTGGATGCGGGCGGACGGACATCCGCCGGAAATAGCCGGTGCTTCCTGGACGGGTTCATTCTGCTTTTGTTTGGCCAGATGCTCTTCAACGGCCTCTTCATCGAATTCATCGGCCTTACGCTCAACGATTTGAAGGGCGCCTACGGGGCACTCTCCCAGGCAGGCGCCCAGCCCGTCGCAGTAAATGTCCGCGATTACGCGCGCTTTGCCATCTATGATTTCCAATGCGCCCTCGGCACAGGACGGCACGCAGTTGCCGCATCCGTCACAGAGTTCCTCGTCAATTTCGATAATCTTACGTACGGTTTTCATTTGTCGCTCCTCTTAATGCTTTGTAATATGGGTTAATTTGGGTGTATCTGCTTTCGGTTAAAAATTGACGGCCTTCAAAAATTTCCTGTTGATTATTTGCCCAGCAGGACCTCCCGCGCTTCTGTGCGTCCACTGTCGGTCAGAAAAGATTTTTCGATCAACGCCTCAATTTTTTCTTTGCTGCGGGGCGCATTTTTTTGCTTCTCATCTATATTTTCCAGAAGATCGGAATCATAAACGACTTTGAAATTCGTGCTGTCGTCGGAACGCGGGTGATGGTGGTGTCCGATGATATCACAAACTTCATTGATCAAATCTTCCTTGGCGCCCAGTTTCTCCAATATGGACCTGGCGATGGGCGGCCCTTCTGCTTCCTGAAATTTGGCGGCCGTGCTGCCGTGCTTTTTCTCGGCCTCGTGAATGCCGATGTCATGTAAATATGCGGCCGATAAAATGACGGCCATCATGCCCTTTTCCTTCTTGCCGATTCGTTCAGCGTAACGGGCTACCCGGGTGGCATGACCGATGCGTTTAAAATCATTTTTAAAATACCGTTTCATTTCAATAGCCACGCGATCCTTGAGCAGGTCTTCTTTTTGCGCAATGAGTTCCGGCGGGAGGTCTCCGATACACTGCTCGGCATACGGACAGTAGGCCGCACAGCCAAAATCCATATTCGGATTTACAAAGCGATGGCCGCATTTATCGCATTTGCGGCTGGTGTCGTCCTTAAAAAACTCAACGGTGCTGCCGCACTTCGGACATTTGGCATCAAAAATTGCCCCAGGTTTCCAGTATAGCGTATCTTGTCCAGGACATTTCATGATTATTTCCTTTTGATGAGTTCACGCAGCGGCCATTGGGCGTCGATTGTTCCCGGTGGCCGAGTATGGTCTTAATCTAACAGATAAATGCAAGCCTCACATTGACTTATATCAAAAACCAAAAAAATTTGGGTATCATTTAGCAGATAACGCTCAATTGGGATAACTATGTAATTTATCTCTTCCCGGCCTTGACATAAATCAAAAATGAATGCAAAAAACAAGATATGGAAAACATCACAAACATAATATCGGCAATCCCGCTTTTCAATGGTCTGCCTGGTGATCAGTTAAACGCCATCCGGGAAATAGCGGTTGAAAAGCAGTTTAACAAAGGGCAAACCATTTTTTCGGAAGGGGATGAAACCAAGGGATTCTTCGTTGTCGTTGAGGGGCGGGTCAAAATTTATAAAGTTTCTTCGGAGGGCAAAGAGCAGATCCTGCATATCTTCGAAGCCGGGCAGTCCTTTGGAGAAGTAACGGTTTTTACCGGGCAACAATTACCGGCCAATGCCCAAACCCTTGCGAAAAGCCGCCTTCTTCTATTCCCCCGAAGCGCCTTTGTTGGTCTGGTGACGGCCAATCCGTCCCTGGCATTGAATCTGTTAGCGATTATGTCAAAAAAGCTGCGCCAGTTTGCGGATCAAATTGAAAATTTATCCCTGAAAGAAATCCCGGCACGCCTGGCCTCTTATCTGATATATCTTGCACAAGAGCAGGATTCCGGGGATGCGGTCACTCTAACTATATCAAAGGGTCAGCTTGCCAGTCTTCTGGGTACCATTCCGGAAACGTTGTCCCGAATTTTTGCCAAGCTGTCAGGGCAGAATTTAATTCGCGTCGAGGGCCCCAGGATTACACTGCTGGATCGCCAGGCGATCGAAGATCTGGCCGAGTATGGCAAGGATATTTAACGTTGTGTCTCCTGTTCTAGCTGCTTTGAGCAACCAGCTCCTTGCTCAGCACCCGTATATGTCCCATCTCTTCTTTGATAATGTCTTCGATGCGGTCTTTGCCTAAATTTCCCGCGACGGCCTCTTTCATACCCAGATAAAAAACAATGGAGTCTTTTTCAGCCTCGATCGCCGATTTAAGAATTTCCACCATGGATCTCACGTCGATTTCCTTTTTGAAAAAAACACGACTGTCCGCCAGTGCCCGAAGATAAAGAGATGCCTCACCGTCCGGGTCAAAAACGGTTGATGCTTTTTCAGCCGCCGTCAGCTCGGCCCGCATGGACTTAAATATTCTTTCGTGGGCATCTTCCATTTTTGAAAGGCTGATCAACATTTCTTTATTTGAAGAATCAGCAGCGGTTTCAGCGGCATCGCGGTAAAACTGGGCGCCGTTTCGTTCCATCTGCTCAGCCATTTCAAAAACCTCGTTTGCATTAAAATCATAACTCATTTTTTTTCCTTTCCTAATTAGGGGGGTCCGGGGTGCTGACCATAACGTTACTCAATGGTGCACAAGATCCGCTTGAATACCAATTTAATGACTCCGTAAATATATATATGATCCGATGTCTTGTAAAGATCCAGGCGGCGCTGTAGATTTAATTTTTGATAACAGTAGGTTAAAAACCTTCCTGATCTCGTGCCTGTATTCGGGATTGCAGGCTTCGGATGGCGGGTCAGGCGGTCCCAAAAAAAATGTCCTTGACATGTCGCCGGGAATTTTTATACTATACTAGTTCAGTAGGAATTAGCCATACTTATGCAAAAGCCATTCTCAATCATATCGATCTTTATTTTCAGCTTCTGCTTACTGACGACCGGTGCGTTCGGCTATGCCGATTGCGGATCCACGTGTTGCTGTAAGTCGGCCATGACAGGACCTGAACAGGCTGCGCATACACCGGATAATTCTAAAAAGATGTCCCTTCAGCTGGCACCCAATTGCTGTTCCGGCTCGACGGCGACCGCATGCGGTTTTACCGGGGGGGCAGCTCAAAGTTTACCTGAAATCTTCCCGGTCACTGTTCGCTCTGAACTGCCGGACTTCTCCGATACCGGGCCGGCATCCATAAATCTTCTCATCGAAAATAGCCAGCCCAAAACTTACGCTTGGGGATCTGATCCCTGGCTTAAAACCAAACCCCTTCCGATTTATCTTCAGATCCATACCTTTCTGTGCTGAAGCCCGTCTAGCGGATAATCGGTGTAATTTTTTTGCACGGGCCGCCCTCAGTCCGCCAAGCCTTCATAAATAAGGTGATCCGATACTTCATCTGCCTTTATGCCTTGGCGGTAATTATGCGGACAGTTTGATGCTATCCACTCACATGCCAAGTCTTCACAGATGCAGAGTCCGGGGACCATCAATCCCTGCAATCCTCGATTTGCACCGCCAGTCCAAAAATTTTGCATGATAATTCCAAATTTATAAAAACGAACATCACAACATCAAAGGAGATTTTCGTAATGGCCAAAAAAAAGAAAAGAAAAATTCAATCAGCAAATGCACAAAACAAAAAAGTGACGCTCGAGAAACGGCAGGCCAAAAAAGATGCGGTTCTGGGTGCTGAAAAAAAGGGACGCATGCCGCTTATTGTTGCCATTATATGCTCGGCACTTATCGTCGGTGGCGGAATATATTATGCCGGCTTTAATCGATCGGAGACCGCACCCGTGGCCGGCTCATTCACATCTGAAAGCAACGCCTCTCAGGTCAGCCTTCCGGCAAGTCTTTTTGAAGACGGCAAGGCCCGGCATTTTCAACACGTGGCCGGTGAATTCACGATCAAATACTTTGTCCTCAAAAGCTCAGACGGCATCATTCGGGCTGCCTTTGATGCCTGTGACGTCTGCTGGCCGGCAGGGAAGGGCTATTATCAGGAAGGAGACTATATGGTCTGTCGCAATTGCGGTCGTAAATTCGCTTCCGTTCTGGTCAATGAAGTTAAAGGCGGCTGCAATCCGGCACCATTGAACCGCAGAGTTGAAAATGGCAGAGTCCTAATTGAAGTTAAAGATATTCTGGATGGCCGGCAGTATTTCAATTTTGCTGGAAAGGTTTAATCATGACGCTTAAACATATCTCAATTAAAAACCTGATCCGGCGCAAAGGTAAAGCCTTGTTTGTTTTGGCCGGACTGGTTATCGGGGTCTCCACAGTTGTCGGGATCATCAGCTTTGTTGAGGCCATGACAGGTGATATCAACCATAAACTTGAAAAATTCGGTGCCAATATTCTGATTGTGCCCCGAACCGAGAATCTGACGCTTAATTACGGGGGGCTTTCTCTGGGCGGCGTCTCCTTTGAGATGGAAGAAATCCGCCAGGAAGATCTCGCGCAGGTGAATTCCATTAAAAACGCACGCAATATCGCAGCCCTGGGCCCGTTGGTATTGGGCGTCGTCAAGGTAGATTCGCACAAAGTTCTGCTGGCCGGTGTCGATTTCAACGCATCCGCTATTCTAAAGCCCTGGTGGCAGATGAAGGGAAAGGTGCCCGATGATAACGGTGTCATACTTGGCGCCGAAGCGGCTCGTATTCTGAATCTCGATGTGGGCGACCGCTTTCGCATCAAAGACCGGCATTTTAACGTTTCGGGCATTTTAAAACCAACGGGTTCCCAGGACGATCAACTGGTATTTGCGCGTCTGACCACCGCCCAGGCATTGTTTAACAAAAACGGACGCATTTCAATGGCCGAAGTGGCTGCGCTTTGCCAGGACTGCCCTATTGAAGAGATGGTGAAGCAGATTTCCAATGCGCTTCCGGGTGCCAAGGTGATGGCCATTCAGCAGGTGGTCAAAGGCCGCATGGAGACCCTGGGACATTTTAAGAAATTTTCCTTTGGTATATCCGGCGTGATCCTGCTGATCGGCAGCCTCGTTGTTCTGGTGACGATGATGGGCAGTGTCAGGGAGCGCACCGATGAAATCGGGATTTTTCGTGCCATCGGCTTTCGCAAGCGCCATGTCATGAAAATCGTATTCTTTGAGGCCGCCATCGTATCAGGGCTGGCCGGTATCATCGGATATTTACTGGGCTGGGGAGTTACCAAGACCGCGGTGCTTTTTTTCATTGAAGGCCACTCCGGCCTTGTGCCTTTTAATTTTGAACTGGCCGCCGGAGCATTAATTCTATCACTGTTAATTGGTCTGACATCCAGTGCGTATCCGGCTGTCATCGCTTCCCGGCTTGATCCCAATGAAGCCCTTAGGGCCTTATAGGCGCTATTATCGGCAATCCAAATTTACTTTTATGTATTATGAAATAGTTCAAGTTATTTACTATTTGAATAAATACGAAATTCGAAATACGAAATTCGAAACAATATCGAATGACCAAAATTACAAAACCCTAAACGACAGGTTATTTGGCCAATGAAATTCAGTGTCCAGCACAACCTGAGAGAAACGGGGTTTAAAAATTCGATCATTTGATATTCGGATTTGTTTCGATTTTCGATATTCGTGCTTCGAAATTTAAGTATGAGGTGATTTATGAGTTATATTGTTGCAGAAAAATTGGTCAAAAAATACGGTAATGGCGTTGCGGCTGTTACGGCTGTCTCCGATATCAGTTTTCAGATTGAGTCCGGAGAATTTGTCGGTGTCATGGGGGAATCCGGTGCCGGCAAATCAACCCTGCTTTCCATCATGGGAGCGATGAACGCCCCGACATCCGGAAGATTTGTTGTCGATGATATCGATATTTATAACCTTAACCATGAGAAGCAGGCAGATTTTCGCAGGGAATTTCTCGGTTTCATATTTCAGAGTTTTCACCTGGTACCCTATCTGACGGTTTTCGAAAATGTCATGCTGCCTTTAACCATCACAAAGAAAAACAAAAGACAAAAACGTGCTATGGTTGAAGGCGCCTTGTCCCAGGTGGGGCTGCTCGATAAAGCCGAACGCCTGCCGAATCAGATCTCCGGTGGCGAAAAAGAACGCGTGGCGATTGCCCGGGCTATTGTTAATGAACCGCCGGTTTTGCTGGCAGATGAACCCACAGGCAACCTTGACACCAAAACATCAACCGAAATCATGAAATTGCTTCAACGCCTCAATACCGATGGCATGACCATCATTATGGTTACCCACAGTCCGGAATGTGCCACCTATGCCCGCAGACTCATGCGGGTTTCCGATGGTAAAGTGATCGAAGATAATTAAAAAGGAGTTTTTCATATGGCCCAGAGAAGAAAGAAAAAAAGACCCGTTTCCCAATCCAAAGTCAATCGCAGTGGCTGGCAACCTTCCTACTGGATGATTGTGGCTTTTATCGCAATTTTTTTCGCCGGCGGTGTTATGTTTAAAGCCCTTTTCTTGCCGCCGGCGCCTATCAGCACGGACGTTTCAAATTATCGGCCAGCGTCGGGAGCAAATTCCAGTCTTGCCAGCCAGGTGCAGCTGGTGGCTGCCAACTTTAGATGTGCCTGTGGCGGCTGTGGCGAGCTTTTCTTAATTGATTGCACCTGTGACATGCCCCGGGGCGCAAAAGAGGAGAAAGATTTTATCCGTAAAAATCTTCAGCGGGGTTTAAGCGTGGATGAGGTAATCACCCTGGTCGAAAAAGAATACGGCTACCGCATATCTTGATTGACGCGTCATAAGAGTGGTAAAATATATAATTAAGCAAATCCCTGTGTAATCTTATAAAGTCGTGATGAAGAAAAAAGGATCATTTAAACTTATATTGCCGGCGATAATCCTGCTGATGTTGTCTGCAGATGTTGGGCTTCATCCGGTTGATAGCGTATTTTTTGCGATCGCAGGCATTCAGGATCAGGAGCTGGAGCGCCTGTTCAACAATATAGGAATTCTCAAAACCCCTCGCATTTCCAAGCCGGTAGAAATTCAGCTTAAAGATGTCTTCGGCAATACGGTCAGTTTATCTGATATTCGCGGTAACATCGTCTTTCTTAATTTTTGGGCGACCTGGTGTCCCCCATGTGTTATCGAAATGCCATCGATGGAACGGTTACACCACCGGTTCAAAGATAAAAATTTCGTTATGGTCGCTATCAATTCACAGGAAACCGAAGAGCAGGTAAAATCGTTTTTTGACAAATATAAACTGTCGTTTACCGCTCTTTTGGATTCCAATGGGGATGTGGGGACCTGGTTTGATGTTAATGCGCTTCCGACTACCTTTCTCCTTGATAAAAAAGGCCGAATTATCGGAAGCGCAATCGGGCCAAGGGAGTGGGACGGCGAGGCATCAATGGCCCTGTTTGATTACTTAGTTGACTAGCCGTTATCCATTCCGTGTTTTTGTGCTCACCGAAAGAACGGGGCAGGGGGCCTGACGCACCACCCGGTCTGTAGTCGATCCTAACAGAAGCGTTTTTACCAGCCCGTGTCCTCGAACCCCCAGAACAATCATGTCCATATCTTCGTTTCTGGCATACCCGCCCAGCGCTTCATAGGGCTGCCCTTCCAAAATACGGGTTTGGGGTGTACACCAGTTGCGGGCTTCCTCGGGTACCATGGCAATCAGTTTTTCCGTTAAACGACTGTGCACGCCCTGCTGAATTTCATCGAGCAGCGATTTGTCCGGTTTAAGCAGTTCACTGGATACGGAAGGCTCAATGACGTGGACCAAATGCAAGTCGGCTTCAAATTCCTGTGCCAGGCTTAAGGCATGTTGAAACGCCAGGTCGGAATCCGGCGAAAAATCGCATCCGACCAGGATCCGTCTCAGGTGTATCTCCTGGCTGATCGGATTAACGAATTCATGCTCCGGGCTGTGGACCACCAGTAAAGGGCATGAAAGGACACGCATCAGACGTTCGGTAACCGACCCCAAGATTAAACGCTTTAGGCCGGAACGACCCCGGGTGGCGGCAATGACCAGATCAATTTTCTTTTCTTCGACCAGGCGCGATACTTCATCGGCTGTATGGCCAACTGTAATCAGGGGCTCCCATTTGACAGGTTGCGCACCGATCAACTGATCCAGCTGCTCGGCGGCCTTTTTTCTAATGCGGCCTTGCTGATCGACGGGATTTAGCTGAAACTCTCCGTAAATGGCAATCGCTGAAAGGTCGATTACATGACAGATATAGAGTTTGGCGGCGAACTCTTTGGCCAGGGCAACGCCATAAGGTATGGTACGGTTTGAAAAATCGGAAAAGTCCGTGGCACAAAGAATGCTTTTCATTTGTACTCTCATGGTTGCTTCCCCTTTCTTTTAAACTTGACGTATTTCAACCTTTGATAACGGCAACAGGTTTAAGCTGCGCCACCTTCTTGGCGATGCCTGCGCCGTGAACGACATCTACGACCCGGTCCACGTCTTTATAGGCCTCCGGTGCTTCTTCGGCCAGACCTGACATGCTGCCGGCCCGAATGAGGATGCCGCGCCCTTCAAGCGCTTCACGCAGCGCTGAGCCGTGGATGTTCTTCCTGGCCTTTTTGCGGCTCATCGTGCGTCCGGCACCGTGGCAGGTCGATCCAAATGTTTGGGCCATAGATCCTTCGGTACCGACCAACACCCAGGATGCGGTCCCCATTGAACCGGGCACCAAGACAGGCTGTCCGATATCACGGTAAACGGGCGGAAGCTCTGCGGCTCCGGGGCCGAATGCGCGTGTGGCCCCTTTGCGATGAACGCATAACCGCACCTTTCTACCATCTATCTGGTGCGTCTCGACTTTGGCCATGTTGTGAGCGATATCATAAATCTGGAAGACCTGATGATTCGAGACTTTACCGGCCAAAACCTGTTCAAAGCTGCGACGAATATGAAAGGCGAGCACCTGGCGGTTTGCAAACGCATAGTTCGCTGCTGCTTTCATTGCGGCCAGGTAATCCTGCCCTTCAGCGCTGCTCAGCGGTGCGCAGACCAGTTCACGATCCGGCAGATTCAGTCCGTATTTAAGGATCGTTTTTTGAAACCGTTTAACGTAATCACCGCAAACCTGATGCCCTAAGCCGCGTGAACCACAATGAATTTGCACGGCGATTTGTCCCGTGGAGAGACCGATTCGTTGGGCAATGCGGTCGTCAAAAATCTTGTCTACGACATCAAGTTCGATAAAATGATTCCCCGCGCCCAGGGTCCCCACCTGCCCCTGGCCCCGGCTTTTGGCTCGCTGGCTGACTTTTTCCGGATCGGCTCCTGCCAGACAGCCGTTCTCTTCGGTTCGCTCGAGATCTGCTTCGGTGCCGTATCCTCGTTTTAGCGCCCACCTGGCGCCGGAAGTCAGCACCTGGTCCAGTTCGCCGGCCTTCAATTTAATGTTACCGCCTTTGCCGACACCGCTGGGGCAGTTCGAATAAAGAATGGTGGTCAAATCATCCAGATGGGGTTTGATCTCGTCATGATTAAGATGCGTGGCCATCAACCGCACACCACAGTTGATGTCATAACCAACACCGCCCGGGGAAATAATCCCATCCGGCAGTTGCGTGGCCACCACCCCACCGATGGGAAAGCCGTAACCCTGATGGATGTCAGGCATGGCCAGCGCGTATTTGACGATACCGGGCAGGGTGGCGGTGTTGATCAACTGCTGCAGGCTGTTGTCGGTGATGACACCTTTTAACAGCTCCTTATCCGCATAAAAACGCGCAGGAACGCGCATATCTTTGCGGAATGAGGCAGGGATTTCAAATAAGTGCGAATCGATTTGTTCGAAATTATGGATTTCAACCATTTGGCCCCCTTGAACCAAAAAAATCTCAAACCGCTAAAACTCATTATAAAAACGAATAATATAAGACAAAATTATTCATTTTTAAAATTCGGAACGCTCATACTAAACATCGAAAACAATCGTTACCTCTGGACCCTGCGGCGTCTTGATAATTTTGAGATTATGATAGGTGACCGCTTTAATGTGTTTTTCAAGTTCGGGTGCTGTGGCTCCCCCTATGTTTGCCTCGAGGTGAGTGTCGGTCAGGTTCTGAATGCTAAATCGGGTAAAAACCAGCATTTCTGTTTCCGCCCAGAACGCAAGTTCACTCAGCCATTCTACCAGCAGGTCTTCAGCATCAACGGCATCCAGCTCAATAAATTTTTCGACTTCAATCCCAATTTTAGACGCGTCCGGCACCATCATGCCGGTCATTCCCTGAGCGGCACTGATGAATAATTCTTGTAGATTGGATCCGAAAATCCGCAATGCCCGGTCAGCCGTATGTTCTATTTCTTCAAAACCCATCATTCTATGCCGTTTCGATTTGCTATAGGCTGCCAATCGGAAAGAAAACTAAACTGAAATCATAAATCACCCCATGACGTTATGGCCTGCAAAGCGTTGCTCCCAGCAGACAGTATTAATTCCAATGCAACCAAATAGATGAGGATTCGTTTCGAATCGGCTTGAAGAGCCGCTGTGATGGATATCGTTCGGAAATGACTGAATAGCTATGTAATACGTTTCAGGTTCTTATATCAATAGAATTAACCAATGAACAGGCAAAGTCAAGGGGATAATGATACGGCCAGCATCCGGATGCCTTGAAATCAAAAAATTCTTTACAATTTCCCAAAAGCTGATTTATAAGCGAATGTGAATAATGCGGTTTCTTTTCTTATCCAATCATACACCTAGACGTTTATATATACCTAATCCTTTGGCTTTTCTGCGGTTCTAAAAATCAATGGCATCACAAATGAGGTGCTGCATGAAACATCAATATGATGTGATTATTGTGGGGGCGGGCCTGGCCGGACTGCGTGCCGCCGTCGAGATTGGAAAAGATGCCCGGGCTGCTGTTTTGACAAAAGTTTTTGCAACGCGTTCTCACTCAGGGGCCGCCCAGGGCGGCATTGGTGCTGCACTTGGCAATGAAGAAGAAGACCATTGGGAGTGGCACATGTTTGATACGGTCAAGGGCAGCGACTACCTGGGGGATCAGGATGCCATCGAGATTCTGGCCAGGGATGCGCCCCGCGCCATCTATGAGCTGGAAAACCTCGGGGTTCCGTTTAATCGCACATCTGAAGGCAAGATCGCTCAAAGAGCCTTTGGCGGCCACACGCGCAAATATGGCGAAGCGCCGGTCAAACGGGCCTGCTATGCGGCGACGCGAACCGGCAGGGTCATTTTAGACACCCTTTGGGAACAGAGTTTACAGAGAGAAATCGAATTTTTCGATGAATTCCAGATGTTGTCTTTGATCGTTCACAAAGACCAGTGCTGCGGTGTGGTGGCTTATGAATTGGCCACCGGGCAGTTGCACACCTTCCACTGCAAAGCGGTCTTGCTGGCCACCGGCGGAGCAGGCAAGATCTACAAAACAACCTCCAATGCATTTGCCAGTACAGGTGACGGCATGGCGATTGCCTACCGTGCCGGCGCTCCCTTGGAAGACATGGAATTTGTTCAGTTTCATCCCACCGGAATTTATAAGCTGGGAATTCTGATTAGTGAGGCCGCCCGCGGGGAAGGCGGTATCCTGCTTAACAATGACGGTGAGCGGTTTATGGAACGCTATGCACCGGTTATCAAAGATCTGGCGCCGCGTGATATGATTTCGCGCTGCATGCTGGAAGAAATGCGCGCGGGCAGGGGCATCGATGGCAAAGATTATTTTCATCTGGACCTGACGCATCTGGGCAAGGACGTCATCGAAAACAAGCTGGCCGAAATAACCAGCTTTGCGCGCACCTATGCCGGCGTCGAACCGGTTAAAGAGCCGATTCCGGTTCAGCCCACCTGCCATTATATGATGGGCGGCATTGCCACGGATTACGAAGGCCGCGTAATCGTTGATGAAAAAAATACACCCTTTACGGGATTATACGCGGCCGGGGAATGTGCCTGCGTATCTGTGCACGGGGCAAACCGGCTGGGCTGTAACGCACTGCTCGACACACTGGTTTTCGGGCGGCGCGCCGGCATGCAAATCAAGGATTTTGTTCAATCTGTTGCGCAACCCGGGCTGCCCGCCAAACCGGAAAAAGATGATGCGGAGATGATTCGGAGGTTGATGAAAAGCAAGGGTAAAGAGACCAGCGGTGCCATTCGGGCCGAGCTTCAGGAATGCATGATGAATAACGTGTCTGTTTTTCGTCAAAAACGTGATCTGACCGCGGCTTTGGATAAAATAGGGCAACTTAAAACGCGGTATCAAAGCCTATCCATTCAGGATAAAGGAAATTGCTTTAACCGCGACCTTTTAGATGCCGTCGAGCTCGGCCATCTGCTGGATCTGGCGGAAGTTATTACCCGGGGTGCCCTTTACCGTGAAGAAAGTCGCGGTGCCCATTTCCGGGAGGATTTTCCGGAACGTGATGATGAAAAATTTCTGGTCCATACGATGACGCGCCACGATGAGGCCAAAGGACCGCAGATTTTCACCAGGCCGGTGGCTGTTACCAAATTTGAGCCCAAAGAGAGGAAATATTAAGATGAAGTCTGTCTTCAGCGTCTACCGTTACGATCCCAAAGTGGATCAGAAACCGCGATACCAGGAATATGAAGTTGACACCGAACCGACCGACAAGATTCTGGATTGTTTAAACAAAATCAGGTGGGAACAGGATCCCACGCTGGCTTACCGTTATTCCTGTGCCCACGGTATCTGCGGCTCCGATGCTTTAATGATCAACGGTAGGATCGAGTTGGCCTGCCAGAAGCTCGTTCGTGATTTTAAGACCGGGAATAATTTTGTGATTGAACCCTTGCCGTTGTTTGATGTGGTCAAGGATTTGATTGTTGATCTGGAACCTTTTTTCGAAAAGCACCGCCGGGTACAGCCCTACCTGATCGGTGGCAAAAACGAATCCGATAAAGAGTTTATGCAGAGTGCTGAAAATCAGGAGTTCGTTGAGCCCGCGCTTCGATGTATCCTGTGTGCATCCTGTACCGCCGCCTGCCCCATTAACCGGGCCCGGCCGAATTATCTCGGGCCGGCGGCATTATTGCGTGCCTTTCGATACATTTTTGATTCACGCGATTCAATAACCGAAGAACGATTGAAAAAAATGGATAACCCGGACGGTGTCTGGGGCTGTAAAACCATGTGGTGGTGCACCGATGTCTGCCCCAAAGAAATCCCGATTACCAGATGTTTGGGACAGATCAAACGTGCGGTCAAACAAAAAGAGGAAGGAAGTTAATATGGCGGCCAAAAATTTACTAACGGGATTTTCGTTCTTTTCTGATATCGATTCCGGAACCCTGGAGACCATCTCGAAAAAAAGTGAGATTCTAGAATTTAAAGCTGGAGATGTGATTTTTCACCATGAAGCGCCTTCGACCCATTTTTATGGGCTTCTGGAGGGGGAAGTCGATTTGATTCTCGTTTTCAAAGACAAGGTATTAAAAACGGATATTGAATACGAGGAAGCCATTCATGCGACCATGGTCGATGAAGAAAAAGCGATTATCGTTGATACCGTCGCGCCGGGCCAGGTATTCGGCTGGTCTTCCATTGTGGGCCCCGGGAAAAGAACCGTCACGGCCGAATGTTCGGAACCCAGCCGGGTTATTTCAATCCCAGCTGATGAACTCAGAGCCATGTTTGAGAAAGACCACACCCTGGGTTACCTCGTCATGCGGCGCTTAAGCGACATTATTGCCAAGCGGCTTCGCAACCGGACCGAGAAATTGATTGAGACCTGGGGGGAGGTATTCGACATCGGCTCCATCTAGAACTGGCTTCAGGCGCCCATCTTTTGCCCGATAGCTGCGTTGCAGTCCAATTTAAAATACTCACGTACTAACGTGTACGCTCCGTTTTTAAATTGGACTGCGCCTTGCTCTCGAACAAAACCTGGGCGCCTGGAGCCAGTTCTACTATTCTTAAACTGCTTTTGGTTTTATTGCGAAGATGATTATTTTAAAACCGACAGATACGAAGAAAAGGGATTATTACCATGAAAGCGTTATATTTTGAACAACACGGAGAGTTGGATGCCATTCGGTATGGTGATGTGCCTGAACCGGAAACAGGACCCGGCCAGATAAAAATGAAGGTGCGGGCAACCGCCTTGAATTATCTGGATGTCTGGGTAAGACGCGGCTGGCCTGGACTTAAACTCGAAATGCCGCATTGGTGCGGTGCCGATATGGCCGGGGAAATCGTTGAGCTGGGAAAGGGCGTTTCAGACTGGCAGGTGGGGCAGCGGGTTGTGGCGGATCCGGGTACCAATTCATTTGAAGACGAATTTACCGGTCGGGGGGAAGATTCTGTTAGCCCCGGGTATCATGTCCTGGGCGAGCATCAGCGCGGCGGCGCGGCCGAGTACATCGTGCTTCCGGCCAATGGTGTGGCCGCAATGCCGGATCATGTCGACTTTGCAGAAGCGGCCGCACCTTTACTGGTGACGCTTACCGCCTGGCGGATGTTAATCCACAGGGCCCGGTTGCGTGCCGGAGAATCCGTTCTGGTTGTGGGCTCCGGAGGCGGGGTTAACAGCATGTCCATCCAGGTCGCCAAGCTTGCCGGTGCCTTTGTATATGCCGTCGCCGGCAATCACAAAAAAGCACAGCTGGCCAGGGAGCTGGGCGCCGATGTGGTACTGGATCGCTCGCAGGTCGATTGGGGCCCCGAGATATACAAGCTTACCGACAAGCGCGGTGTTGATGTGGTCGTCGATAATGTCGGAAAGGCAACCCTTGCCACCAGTATGCAGGCCCTGGTGCGAGGCGGACGGATTGTGATTGTCGGCAATACCAGCGGGCCGCATGCCGAAATCGATATCCGCTATATTTTTGGAAAGCAGATCAGCCTGGTCGGGAGTACCATGGGAAGCCATCAAGATTTTAAGGATGTGATTGCCATGCTCTGGGCCGGCAAACTCAAACCGGTGATCGATCGGGTGATGCCTTTAAGTGAGGGCCGCCGGGCGTATGAAATTATGGAGAAAGGAGATCAATTGGGTAAGATCGTTTTAACGCCATAAATGTTTAAAATATTTCAGCACCCCTGATTATCGAGTTTTCCAGCATAGTTCGTTGTCAGTGGTCCGTTGTTCGTTGTAAAACGATTTGAAACCAAAGCCTCAGAAGGCGCTTTTCACTTTTTCTGCAACGGACAACTATCCACGGACAACTGACCCTATCCAAGCTGCTTCATCAATTCGCGAAAAATCACCAGCTTTTGCACATCCTGGGTGCCCTCGCCCAAAGACGATGCCCAGGCATCCATGGGGAACTTATGAACCGGGTGTTCCTGGATGACCGATGCGGCCCCAAAAATATCTGCGGCCCAGGTGGTGGTGTGGCGGGTTACTTCCACAGCAAGATATTTTGCCAGCGAGGAGTCCTGCCGAAAATCTTCATTGCGGTCCATTTTCCAACAGGCCTTCCAGAGCATCAGCCGGGCGGCCTCAATTTTCGCATAAAAATCAGCACCTTCAAAAGCTTTCGCTTGAAAGTCGCTAATGGCCTGACCGAATACCTTGCGTTTTCTGGCATGTTCGAGAGCCAGTTCAAACGCTCCGACGGCCGTTCCCAGGGTCAATGCGGAAATGGGGACACGGCTATAGGTGAATATGGTCAGCACCTGCTGCAGCCCCTGCCCGCGCTTTCCCAGAACATGATCGTCGGACACGAATACATCGTTAAACTGCAGGCGGGTCAGATCAGAGGGGATCCAGACCTGTTTGTTTAGCTTTTTTTTCTGAACACCCGCTGCATGCAGATCCACCAAATACATGGATAGCCGGTTGTTTCTTGATGCCCGGGGATCCGATACTGCCGTAATTACAGCCAGATCGCTGATAAATCCGTTGGTCACGTAAGCTTTGGTGCCGTTGAGCAGCCAGCCCCCTTTAACTTTTCGGGCGCGCATTTCAATGCCGGCCACATCGCTGCCGGCCTGAGGCTCGGTATTGCCGAGACACAACAGGGTTTTGCCGCCGGCAGCGGCGTGGCCATATTGTTTTTTGAGTTTGTCGGAGCCGAAGAGGAACAGACCCATAAGCCCCAAATCAATTTGGGCCAGGACGGCCACCGCAACACCCGGTGACACCTTGGCCAATTCTTCTGCAATCAAGGCCTCCCTTAAGGCCGCGCTTTTGATCAGTCGACCCTGCTTTAACCCAATTCCATACCAATTGCCTTCTCCCATTTCCGAGAAAAATCCGGCGGGTACTTCCCGGTTTTGATACCATCCCGGCAGTTCAGATATAACGCTCGATTTGATAAATTTTTTGAAGCGTATAATTTCTTCAGAAAGTGTCTTGGGGATTGTAAAATCCATGGTTTCTCCTTTTGTCTAAAAAATATAGACATAAAGCTTCAGAAAACAAGAGACCCGCTAATCGTGAAGATTGTCCAAACGCCGATTAAATTGCTTCAGTCCTCAAGCCCTTGCGGCTGAAAACCCGTTTTCAAATTGAAAAATTCTTCCAGACGATAAAAATATTCCGGTTTTTTCATTTATAATTTACAAACCTGACTGAAAATAGTATCTAAAAGATAAAGCAGACGATATAATCAGATCGGCAAAATGATTTCCAATATAAATGATATAAACGGAACCAGATTTTACAGTCATTGTAGGATTGTAACCCTTAAGTCAATGCGCGAATAAAACCCGGTTTTCGGGAAAAATTGCAGCTCATCCTGAGTTTTTTACTGGATATTTTTGGACCCGCGAAATTAATTTGGCATTCATGTTGAACAGGCATTGGGGGAGGGGATATCATGGAAATGAAAGATCTGATTCAACGTATTGCTGAGGCATTGGTTGACAATCCGGAGCAGGTTACGGTCACGGCATTAGAAGGCAGCCAGGCCACCGTATTAGAACTCAAAGTGGCCAAAGAGGATCTGGGGAAAATAATCGGCAAACAGGGGCGCACTGCCAAATCGATCCGCACTATTTTAGGCGCCGCATCAGCGAAGATGCACAAGCGCACCGTACTTGAAATTGTAGAGTAATTTTACCTGGAGATTTTTCCGCATTTGAAAACGGTGAACGCCTCAACGAAAAAAGGGTATCGGATTCAGGCCGGCAACAAATATGAACTGACGCCGGGTACCGCCGGCCAAATCCCGCCATCGGCGGGAACAACCTAAAACGGTGATCTGCCTTTTTGAGATAGCCTATCGAAAGATTACCCGCCCTATATCTATTTTTCACCTCGAACGCCAAGCTTTCCATCAAATCTCGCCGGGTGTAATGGTTACACACCCGTAAACGACAGATCTCGAAAGTCTTTTTCTTTCCCGAAAGATGTTTTGATAAACGCCTCTTGAAATTGGAAGAAAATTGAATTGACTTCTTTTTTGAAATTCAATTTTTGATCGGTGAAAGCATGCTCTTGACTAACCTTAAATCCGCCCATAATTTATTTGTTAATTTGAACGCTGTAAGTAAAGCCAAAAATCTTTTACTGCTGGGATTATTTTTGTTTTTTGCCAAGGAGTCACGCGATGCCGCGAAAAAAAATAACAATTTCCGAAAAAGTTGAATACCTTTCGATATTAAATGAAAAAGGACAGTTGGATAAAAAACTGGAGCCCGATATTGGCGAAGATGTTCTTCTCAAACTTCATCGGACCATGCTTTTGGCTCGCAAGTTTGATGAGCGATTGCTCAATCTTCAGCGGCAGGGTCGGATCGGAACGTTTCCGCCTGTAAAGGGTCAGGAAGCCGCCCAACTCGGTACGATTGCACATCTGCGTCCCAGCGATTGGATGGTTCCGGCCTTTCGCGAAACAGCGGCCGAGATATGGCGCGGCAGGTCTCTTGAAAGCATCATCATATATAACAACGGATTTGGCGAAGGCGTCGATATCCCCGCAGACCGCAATGATATGCCCATATCGGTCCCCGTGGGTTCACAGGTGATTCATGCCGTTGGGTTGGGCTGGGCCGCCAAGTACCGCCAAACAGATGACGTAGCGATGACCTATTTTGGAGATGGGGCAACTTCTGAAGGCGATTTTCATGAAGGCTTAAATTTTGCCGCGGTGTTCCAGGCCCCGGTGATTTTTGTGTGCCAGAATAATCATTGGGCGATCTCGGTGCCCCTTTCCAAACAGACCCGTTCAAAAACATTGGCCCAGAAGGCGGTGGCATACGGTTTGCCGGGGATTCAGGTGGACGGCAATGATATTTTGGCGGTCTATGCCGCCGCCCGGGAAGCCGTGCAAAGAGCACGAAGCGGTGGCGGGTCCACTTTAATCGAGTGCGTGACCTATCGATTAATGATGCATACGACCGCAGACGACCCCAAACGCTATCGCAGCGATGAAGAAGTTGAAAAATGGAGCAAACGGGATCCATTGCCCCGATTTCAAAAATACTTACGGGATAAGGGATTGCTCTCTGATGAGAAGTTGCTTGAACTCGAATCCGAAGTTATGGAAGAGATTCAGGCAGCCGTGGTCGGCGCTGAAAAAGAAATGGAAGCGATGGGTGACCCGATGGATATGTTTGACCATGCGTATGCCGAAATGCCATCCTATTTAAAGGAACAAAAAGCAGACCTGGCCCGGGAGCTTTCCGCGGGCGGAGAGGAGGGCAACCGTGGCTAAAATGACGATGGTTCAGGCGCTCAATCTGGCGCTGCAACAGGAAATGGAAAAAGACGACAGTGTTATCGTTCTGGGAGAAGATGTCGGGGTTGACGGTGGCGTGTTCAGGGTAACCGACGGCCTTATCAATCGGTTCGGCGAGCAACGGGTGCTGGATACGCCGCTGGCAGAATCTGCAATTGTGGGCATGTCCATCGGGATGGCGGCATATGGGCTCAAGCCGGTCTGTGAAATTCAGTTTTCCGGTTTTAGTTATCAAAACTTTCATCAAATTGAAAACCACGCCGCGCGCTTGCGCTGGCGCTCACGGGGGAGATTTCATGTGCCCCTGGTCTTAAGGACACCGTACGGCGGTGGTGTCCGGGCGCTTGAGCACCACTCGGAAAGCCGCGAGGCATACTGGGCTCATACCCCGGGGCTTAAAATGGTGATTCCTTCCGGACCGCGTAATGCCCGCGCACTGTTGGTCAGCGCCATCCGGGATCCGGATCCGGTGATCTTTTATGAATCCAAGGCGGTGTACCGTGCCTTTCGCGAGGAGGTGCCCGAGGCCGAAGAAACCCTGCCCATCGGCAAGCCCCGGCTTATCAGGGAAGGTACGCATGTCACCCTGATTTCTTACGGGGCTATGATGCGGCCGACACTGGAAGCGGCTGCCAATCTTAAAGACAAAGACGGCATTGAAGCCGAAGTCATCGATTTGCTGACACTTTCACCTCTGGAGGAAGAAATCTTGGTCAAATCGGTTAAAAAGACGGGCAGGGTGGTGGTGGTTCACGAAGCACCGCGCAGTTTCGGCCCCGGTGCTGAAATCGTCTCGCGTTTGATGGAGAAGGCATTTTACCATTTGGAAGCTCCCATAGAGCGGGTTGCCGGTTATGATGTCATTATCCCTTTGTTCAGCCGGGAGAAAGCCTATTTGCCCAGCACCGAACGTATATTGCGTGCGGCCAGAAAAGTACTGGCAGCCGCGTAGCGCCAGAAGACAGAAGACAGAGGTCAGTAACAGCCTGTGAAGAGCTTCCCTCGACTTGTTCGGGGCCTGAGCTTGTCCGAGGCAAACGAATAGAAGTCAGGCAGGATGCTTGATCCTCAAGTTTTTACCATCTGTCCTCTGAATCCTGAAACCTGCTATTCGCCTGCAAGGCGAAAGGAGGATATATGGTCAGATCGTTTAAATTACCGGATTTAGGTGAAGGCGTTCACGAGGGTGAAGTGCTTGCCGTGCATGTGTCCGTGGGGCAGGAAGTAAAAGAGGGTGACATCATTTTGGAAGTCGAAACGGATAAAGCGGCTGTGGAGATTCCATCGCCGTTTAGCGGCACGGTCTCCGGGGTGCTTGTTAAACCGGGAGATACCGTAAAGGTCGGAGATGTGATGATGACCTTCAGCAACGGCGAAGAAGCTGACCGCGTTGACGTCCAAAAACCTGAAAAGGTACCGTCCCGAGCCGCTGAGCCGGAAAAAGCGCTATCCTTACCGGAAACCCAGAAGACAGAAGGACCGGTACCGGCATCACCGGCGACCCGCCGTCTGGCCCGGGGGCTGGGCGTCGATCTTCATCAGGTGACACCGACCGGCACCGGTGGCGTGGTGACAGCCGATGATGTCCGTGCCTTCGCCGAAGCAGGCAAAGCAGTGGTTGAGGCGCCGTCCGCCGGAGAAGTCAAGCCGGCAGAAGCACCTGCAGTTGCCATTCCATCTCCGATTTTGCCTGATTTTACTAAATGGGGTCCGGTTGAGCGGTTGCCGTTTCGCTCCATCCGGAGGGCAACCGCCAAACAGATGGTCCTCGCCTGGTCTCAGATCCCGCACGTGGCCAGCCAGGATGAGGTGGACATCACCAAGCTGGAAGCATTCCGCCAAAAACACAAAGCCGAGATCGAGGATGCAGGCGGACGGCTAACGATGACGGTATTTGCTTTGAAAGCGGTTGCCACCGCATTGAAAACCTATCCGCAATTCAATGCCACCCTTGATGAGCAGGCCGGAGAGATCATCATCAAGAAATATTTTCATATCGGTGTGGCTGCAAACACAGATAAGGGTTTGATTGTGCCGGTCATCCGCGATGTCGACCGCAAAAGCATAAAAGAGCTTGCCGTTGAAATGAACGATCTGGTTCAGCGCACCCGCGCGCGCAAAGTAAGCCGGGAAGAGTTGCTGGGCAGCACCTTTACCATTACCAATGCCGGTGCCATGGGCGGAGGCTATTTTGCGCCGATTATTAATTTTCCGGAAGTGGCCATACTGGGAATGGGTCAGGGGCGACTGCAGCCTGCGGTGGTCGATAAGGGTGATGGCGAACATGAAATCGCCCCGCGCTTGATCATGCCGATTGTTCTTTGCATCGATCACCGGGTGCTGGACGGTGCCGATGCCATTAAATTTTTAAAAGTGGTTGTCGACGCGCTTCAAGACCCTGATGAGCTGCTCATCACGATGATATAGAGTGACCGTTTTTAGTGGCCCGTTGTTCTTTGCACCTGACCTCCGGTGTCTGGTTGTTCACCGGCTGCTTGCTCCTGGCATCTTGCGTTTGGCAAAACCAATTTGTCTGACATTCAGAAAAAGCCAGCAGCGAGGCGCCAGAAGCCTGAAACCAGGAGCCAGTGACCAGAACCCAGAAACAACTAACAACTAACCATCGACAACGAACAAACCAAAGGTTTAGCCATGGTAATGGGAGAATTGGTACAGGAAAGCGAAGTCCTGGTGGTCGGCAGCGGGCCGGGTGGCTATGCGGCTGCGTTCCGCGCAGCCGACCTGGGACTGGACGTGACCATGGTGGATCCGGCCCGGCGCCCTGGCGGGGTGTGCCTGTATAAAGGCTGTATTCCTTCCAAGACATTTCTTTTTTTATCCGAACTGATTCATGACGCCGCGCGCGCTAAAATGATGGGTATTGCGTTTGATAAGCCCCGCATTGATCTAAATGCCCTGCGGGAATGGAAAGGCAACGTCATCGATTCAATGGCCGACGGCCTGGTCAGTTTAAGCAACCGGCGCGGTGTTCAATTAATACAGGGACGCGCCAAGTTCGAAAGTTCAAACACGGCGCGATTGTATGATGCTGAAGTCAGCCGCATCAAATTTAAGCATGCCATCATTGCGACCGGATCGCGCCCGATTGCATTTCCGGACACCGAGTTTAAACCCGGCGGCCGGATCATGAGCTCAACCGGCGCTTTGGCACTGGCGGATATACCGCAAACCCTGCTCATCATCGGGGGCGGATATGTCGGGCTGGAACTCGGCACGGTTTATGCCGCCCTGGGCAGCCGGGTCAGCCTGGTCGAACTTGAAGACCGCCTGCTTATGGGTGTGGACAGCGACCTGGTCGAACCGCTGCATCGACGGCTTGAACGTATTTTTGAAACCGTCAGCCTTCAGACCAAAGTGGCTTCGATGCAGGCAAGCGACAACGGTGTTGACGTTATCCTGGAAGGGGCGGTTGAAAAACCGGAGCAGCGCTTTGATCGTGTCCTGGTGGCCATCGGCCGCAAGGCCAGTTCTCAGGATATCGGCCTTGAAAATACCGCAGTGGAACTCGATGAAAAGGGATTTATCAAAGTGGATGAGCAGCAGCGTACCACCGATGGGCGCATTTTTGCCGTCGGAGATGTCGCCGGTGGTTTGATGCTGGCGCATAAAGCGACCCGCGAAGGCAAGGTGGCTGCCGAGGTTATTGCCGGTGAGCCCTCTGCGTTTGACGTGCGGGCTATTCCGGCTGTGGTTTATACCGATCCCCAGATTGCCTGGTGCGGCCTGACCGAAGAAGCGGCCCGCAAAGAAAATATAGCGATTAAAGTCCAGCGCTTTCCCTGGAAATTTTCAGGGCGTGCCACCACCATGGGCGCAACCGAAGGTCTGACGAAAATAATAGCCGATTCAGAGAACGGGCGGATCATCGGTGTGGGAATTGTCGGTCGCGATACGGAAGGATTGATTTCCGAAGGTGTTCTGGCGATTGAGATGGGCGCTCTGGCCGAGGATATGGCTTTAAGCATGCATCCGCATCCGACCCTGTCCGAAACCGAGGGGGAAGCGGCTGAACTCTATCTGGGCAGCGCCACCCATATATTATCAAAAAAAATAAAGACTTAAAATATACCGGGGAGACGATCGCAGAAATTCAAATTGGGCTTAACTGCGCACCTCTATTTTTTAAGCATAAAAATATCGAATGCTTTTTTTATGGCCGAGGCGGGGCCGATAAATATGACCCGATCATCAGCTTCGATCCTTGTGGTACCACGCGGAACCACAAATTGATTATCGCGGATGATTGCGGCAATCAGGCACCCTTTGGGTATGTCGATATCTTTAATGAGTTCTTTAATTACTTTCCCATTTTCAGGCACGCTGACTTCCAGAAGACTGGCGGCGCCGATTCCAAATTCAAAGAGCTGTGCCAGAACCGGGTTGTCGATGATATTTTCTACCATGGCTGCCGTCGCCCAGGGGGCGTTTACCACCACAACCGCGTTCTTCTCAAGGAGCTGGGTGTATTCGTGATTCTGGACAATGGCAACGACTTTTTCAATTTCCAGCTGCCTGGCTTGAAGGGCCGCGATGACGTTGCGGCCTTCATCTTCAAAGGCGGCGATGACGACATCGATATTATCCAGCCCGACCTGCCCCAGTAATTCCTTCTTGGTGCCGTCGCCCTGGTAAATGGGACAATTGTAGCGCTGTTCCAGGTCCTTGCATATCGCCTCGTTTTCTTCAATGAAGGTGACCTGATGTTCCGCCGAGCGAAACATCATCTGATAATCATCTTTTGCCAAAAGACGATCGGCAATATTCTGGCCCTGTTTTCCGCCACTGATGATAAGCACTCGCATATGCATTCTCCTTAATCGATATATAAACAATTTAAATGAGTTTATTAAATATTTTAATAATTTTGAAACTTCGGCCCGGTTGTCGGCATTGAAAAGATAGATGGCGCTGCCGATCACCGTCAGTACGCCTCCCAGGGCAAAAGCCCTGAGTTCCAATGCCGGAACGAACATCCAGGTGGTGATCACCCCCAGTATCGGTATCCAGGGAAAAAACATGGTCTGAAACGGCCGTCTCAAGTTGGGCATTTTTTTATGCAGGGGAATTACGGCATAGTTGATGATGCCGAGTCCCATCAGGTAGCCGAAATCACTCAACGAAGCCACAAATTTTACGATTCCGGAGGAGCTGAAGATAATCACAATCAGGGCACAGATAAAAAGCGCAATATGGGGGGTCTGGAATCGCGGATGCAGCTTGGAGAAAAAATAGGGAAAATGTCTGTCGCGCCCCAATGCGTATAAAATGCGGGCGCTGGCGCCCAGGGTCACGCTGAAGGCTGAAAGGCTTGCCATTATGGTCGCGATAACACCGGCCCAACGCCCCCATCCGCCCAGCAGCCTTTCAGCCGCGTAGATGAACGGAATGTCGCTATGAGCGAGCTCGGCATAATTGACGGTGCCCATCATGACGCCGACCACGAAAACGTAAATGGCCGTACTAATGGCCAGTGTAATCAGAATAGCGCGTGGGATGTTTTTGCCCGGTTGAATGATCTCTTCAGCCGCATTTGAAATCAGTTCGAATCCGACATAGGAGATATAGATGAGCGCCATGGCCGGAATGAAGGGTCCCCATCCCATTGGCGCCAGAGGCTCCAGATTCCGCGGCTCAATATCGGTGAAACCGAGCGAAGCAACGCCGACCAGAACCGCCAATTCCACCAGATTCATCACGGTAATGACGATAATAGCTTCTTTCATTCCCATGAAGTTGAGAATAGTGAATACGACGGTCGTGAGCAGGGTCAGGAGGGCAATGCTGGCGTCCGGTATAAAGTAGGCGCGGATCGTCAGGGCAAAGATAAGCGCGTACATTGAACAGGCGAGGGTGTTGCCAATCCAGAAGAACCAGCCGGTAAAAAACGCCACGGGTCGGTTAAGTGTCCGGTGGGTAAAGGAATATCCGCCGCCGGCTAATGGTATGGCGGCACTGAGCTCGCTGTAATTTAAGGCGGTAAACAGGGTTAAGAAACCCATGGCCAGATAGACCAGAATACCGAGCGGTCCGACCATATGCGCCAGTTCACCCGGCAGGGCAAAAATTCCCGGACCCATTGTGGCGCCGATGCCGATCATCACCGCCATAAACAGGCCCATATTTCGCCTAAAACTTATCTCTCCCGTCATAAACGTATGCTCCCAGATTCGCGGATCTAATGCGAGCAAGTCGATCTCAAAACACCGTCACAAAAAGCGTCCTTTAACGTGATCTTCCGGGTGGATGAATCGATTATGAAGCCAATTACCAGATTTACCGGCTGACATTCAAGCAAAAATATGCCGTGCCCCCCATCGCCTGGTCCATAATTAAGACGGTGCTTACAAAAAATAGGGGACGCCCTTCTAATTTAAAGTTTATTTTCTTTTTGATATATGATATCCGTAACTCATGCCGCGAAAAGCCCGCATTGATGCTCCCGGT
>Ga0209536_100000565_pt1 | contig 59862 bp, 57 predicted proteins | sample DeeMarSeWOR28_12_FD_187461 | JGI IMG/M metagenome (GOLD analysis project Ga0209536, IMG submission 187461) | Marine sediment microbial communities from White Oak River estuary, North Carolina - WOR-2-8_12 (SPAdes) (version 2) | ecosystem: Environmental > Aquatic > Marine > Intertidal zone >...
TTCGGGAAGAAACGTCCATTTTGGACCTATCATTGCGAGAACTGTATGCGATGCATGGGTTATTGCAAACAAAATGCTATTGAAGCAGGTCATTCCTGGTCTATATTACAGTACTTTTTTGTGACAATTCCTGTAGTGGCAAAGTTACTCTCATGGTTAACTACGTCAACAGGTTTGTCTATTGAGATTAAAAACTATTGGCTATGGTTATTAATTGATACTTTATATTTTCTACCAGCTCTATTTTTATCCTATTGGTTGTTCTGGATGCTGATCCGGATTCCGTTGGTCAATTCAATTTTTAGTGTGTCAACGCTAACCCATTATTTCAAACGTTATCATGAACCAGAAACCCGTCTCAAAGATTTGGTAAAACGGAAGACGCCATACAACCTGCGCTTCAACGTGGATCCGGCTTCGCCGGACCGCCGGTTAAGCGCAAATCGTTAGGTGGCTTTTAGTTATAAAATTGAAACTATCATTTTGAGGGATGATGGATCCGATCATTTCCGGAGTCATTGCTGGTATATTGGGGACTTTTGTGATGGACTTGTTAAATCATTTCCTCTCTAAATCTGGATTAATATCTAAAATAGACATAGGAATGATTGGAAGAATGGCTGTAGGTTGGACACATGGCCGTTTTTTCTATCATCATCCAGATGAAATAGAACAGGTTGATAAACAAGTTTTCTATGGCTACGTTGCACATTACCTTATCGGCATTGGTTTTGCATTTCCATATGTTATTGGTTGGATTCTCACTATCGGCGGACCGGTGTCTCCAACTTGGGCGGTTGCTTATGGTTTACTGACAACACTGGGCTCTTATTTCTTTATTTATCCATCCATGGGATTGGGTGCAATGGGTAGCCGATCACCCGAAGGTCTTAAGAGTCCTCTTTCCAGTCTGGCTAATCACTTATTCTTCGGTGTGGGCATGGCAATAGGAATTTTAATTTTTTAATACAAAATAAAAACCGCCTAACACACTTATTAAAGGTCGAAAGTCCCGCCTTACGCGGATCTTCGACAAGCACAAAAAGTCCACCTGTTCGTTTTTTAGCAAGAAACGACAATGTAAGTATACTGGTTACTCACACACACATCAAAAGGATAACGATCTTTCTAAAATGCATGAACCGGACTAAATCAGCTGACTTTCATTCTATTAGAACAGGCTGGGTGGCTGAACCACCTGCACTAAACACATATCTGAGCTCATTTGTTCTTTAAATTACCGTAATTGCCTATACGGCGCCGGAATTACCCTGGATACCCTATGCTGTGCTATTCAAGAGCAAATTGGCCTTCCGATCAGAATCCGGTTAGGCTATGGCTACCGTGCCCGAGGCAGGCGGGCCACTAAGCGTCAGCTGTTAGGCAGCGCAGAGATTCCGTCAAAAAGAGGTAGACAATGGTGATAGCTGGTAGAACACCAAGAGACTATTTTCTGGCTTCAAGGGAATCCTTCATTTTTATTCTGGTCCTGTCGAGCGTCAGCGTAATAGGGAGACTAACCGGCAACTTTTCCGTTTTCGTAAGATATCTTCCGTTCGCAGGGCTTTTAATTATTGGCTGGGCTGGTTGGCGCACTGTAAGAAAATACAGATTCAACACAGCACAGACCTCGGTGGTTGGGTTCGGTCTTTCCTTTGCCAGTCATTGGACGTTGCCAATTTTCCACAGCTTTGCAGAGGCCTCGTTATTGTTTGTCGTGAACTCTATCGTGTTTATCGCTGCGATCCTTTGCGGGGGATTTTTAGCTAAGAAAGTAACAATCACATGAATTGGCAAGGTCCCTTGCGACAGCTTTCGCCGGCCCGATGGGGCGGTGGAATTCAGGCGCATCTGATGGTGTCGTTAGACCGCTATATAAATGCGTCGATTTAAAGTCTGATTTAATTATCATACAAAATAATATGGAGAATTAAATGATTGTAAAATCAGGACCCGAAGGATATAAACCTGTAATTGAAGGTATGAAACTCAAGAATCTTACACACGGTGATAAAATGCATCTCACTGAAGTTAAGCTAAAAAAGGGCGCGATCATACCTGAGCATAAACATCCGCAGGAACAAACCGGCTATCTAATCTCTGGTAGATTAAGATTTTTTAACGGTGATGAGGAAGCTATTGCTCTACCAGGCGATAGTTGGATTTTTTTGGGTGAAACATTGCATGGAGCAGAAGCATTAGAAGACACAATCGTACTCGAATGTTTTTCTCCTGCACGGGAAGATTATCTAAAACTATAAATTATATCAAAAATGTTATCACAAGGCTACCAAACATATATTTATCCTTAAAATTCAAGAGAAAATAGTGCCCCGATACGAAAAAGAAGAATCTTATCATGCTTTGGTGCAAGATGAACGTGTAAATTTTAAAAGACAAGAAAATATTCATACAATCAGGATGGCAAAGGCAGTTTGCATGAATACAATCTGAGTTAGCAGAAATGGTTCGATGATTGACAATAAGGCCTGTGGTGCGGCCGGAATGTTTTTGTGCAGGATAATCTTTCCAGCTTGATCGAGGATACAGACATACATATTTTTGGTATATCCTGAAGGGATCCTCCAATGGAATCCTTTGGACCTTTAAGACAGATCGGTCCCGCCTGCCTGACGCCAGGCAGGCAATAATACCGAAGTTGACCGAAACAGCCGCATGGATCACATGTTTAATCTGCTATTTTTTCATAACGCGGTTTCCTTCTAAATACGGTGAGGATTCGGCAACGTAAAACTGCCGTTAGGGGCCAATCAATTACATCGACAAACATAAAGGAATTAAAATGAAGCCACCAGCTGATAAGGATTCTGTAATCGCCCGATACATGGAGGGACCGGCAATACTTGAGAGAGCCCTTAAGGGTTTGAAAGAAGCTGATCTGGATACTGCTCCCTCTAAAGGTGGTTGGACTATCCGGCAAATTGTTCACCACATTGTAGACGGTGATGATATTTGGAAAATATGTATTAAACAAGCGCTTGGTAACGATCGAAGCGAATTCTCACTGGATTGGTATCGTGCATTTCCGCAGGACACCTGGGCTGACCGTTGGGCATATGCGCAGCGGCCGGTTGATATATCTCTGGCTATGCTCAAGGCTATCAGAGACCACGTGATCCAGCTTCTTGAGCATGTGCCGGATGGATGGGACAAAACTGTGAGATTTCGTGAACCAAATGGTGATATAGAGATTGTACCGGTTGGCTTTATCATCGAGATGCAGGCTAACCATGTTATGCATCATTTACAACAAATTGAATCAATTTTAAGATAGATTATGGCTCCAAACAGGTATTTATCCATGAAGAAATTGAATAGTTTTATTGCGTGGTCTAGCTGGTTTACTATAATTCTGGTAATGGGGTCAATCGCTTAAAATGCGACTACATACAATACATAGGGGCAACTAATTGCAGCTGGCAACAAGGTTCAAATTCAACATGCTTCTGCGATGGCTCAACCAGGCTATTTTGATGAGAGTAAAAAAAATATCGTGAATATCGTAACCAACATTCCTTTATCGGATGAGGCGGTTGAAGATCGGTTGGATCTGATTGACAAGGGCAGCGACAAGAAGACGTTTTGGGGAGGGCGCAGGAATGGCAAGAATGGCCATAAAAAAAGCACACAGCAGATCACTGCTGCTCTTAATATTAATGACACAACGGAGTTAATTGATGATTTGAAATAGCTGATGCTTCCACTTCATTTTCTGTGGGGGCAAAAGATCAATTCAAACCTTTATCCTGTGCAGAGCGTATCAAGAAAGAGTTGCGGGAGACTCAAGTCAGGGTGATTACGGACTCCGATCATTTTTTATCTTGGAAATAGGGAGAAGAGGTGTCTCAAATTCTTATAGAGTTTTCCATTGAAGGGCGGGGCAATGGCATAAGTCCCAAAATTCATTTTTTAGAAAGTTCTGATAATGCAAATACTATGGCTCATCGCTTAGCGCTATCTCACGGTCTGACACCTTTTAAAATGACTAAGTCGGTGCCGCATATCATCAGCCGTTCGGCAGGATATGAAACCGGAGGTTGCATTACATGACAACTTCTTGTCGCATATTGTGGCGAAACTGTGCCCTGAAAGCTGATTCGGAGATATTGGCTATAGACAGGATGGAAGACCATATTGCTCCTATTGATCCAAACGCAGCGAAGGTTCGGGAACTCATTTCCAGTCTCGAACTGTGCCATCACAAGGCCGATCGATGGGTCTACAATATTATCGAGGCGATCGGAGCAGGAGAGACGAGAAAGGGTTTAGGTACCCGTTCGCCCGGTCAGCAGCACCCCAGTGAAACAGTGTGGCAGAATGCATGCGCCGCCCTTACGGCGTGGTGTGCAGGCTGTCCGAGTATGAAGATCAATTTGTCTATCGAAACTGTACCCGCGTCTCGACTCGTGGCTTGCCTCGGGGTGCGTTCGCCGCTGAAAGAATGGCAGGTCCAACGGGTTATTGAGAAAATCCGCAGCGTTATCCATTGGCCGCGATCGGCTGACGATCCGGCAGCAAAGTACGTGTGGATTCTTTTAAGCGCAGGTGAGTATGAATTTACTTATTTGAACCAGTGCCCGGAACATTACAGGGAACACGAGGATTTCTGGCAGACAACAGTCCGGACCATCATACATGACACTGAAAATGGCAATAAGGCAAATCTGTCGTTAGGCCTTGCCATCGACATGCTTATGCCGTGCCACTGGAGATTTGTGGAGAATCTCTGGATTGTTCTCGAGGCGATTGGCGGGAAGCTCAATCCGGAGAAGCCCTTTGCAGCATGTGGCAGGAATATAACCCTGTTACCCATTCGGGGACGGATGGAAATCGTTTCCAATACGCTTAAAGTCTTTTATGGCGATCCGGAGCCAGACCAGAAGTTAGATAGAAATTTGCTGGTGCTGCTTGGAAAACCGACGGAAGTAAAGAAATGGCTTGCCGCTTCCTTAGACAAGACAATAAGGCTTCAACTGAGCCCGCCAGCTGAACTAAGAACGATATCCGCCTTGGACGGGCCAGAATGGATTAAGCAGCAAAACGCCGATTGAGGCTATCAGGAAATTTGAGGATCTGCTGCACCGGGTGGCAATACCGTTGTGCTCCAAACTTGCCAGCAAGGGATATGAGGCTCATTCACCATGCGTATGCAGAGAAAGTACGAAATCAGAAAAATTTGTTCAGATGATGCTGCGTGGATCCGTCAAATTATTAAAAATCATTGGGGAGATGAGTTCACTGTGGTTCATGGTGATATTTATTATCCGCATAAACTTTCTGGTTTTGTAGCGATAGATTCATTGGATCAAAAAATTGGACTTGTAACCTACTCTATACAAAAAATGGAATGCGAAGTAGTGACGCTTAATAGTGTCAGGGAAAATATGGGAATTGGAACGGCTTTAATGAGTGCAGTGAGAGAAATTGCTATAGAAAGAAAATGTAAAAGGGTTTGGCTGATTACGACGAATGATAACCTTCATGCCATCGGTTTTTATCAAAAGCTGGGGTATGAATTGGTTGCCATACATCGAGGTATGATAGAACAATCACGTCAGATAAAACCTTCAATTCCACTTATTTCTTCCGACGGCATACCGTTGCGGGATGAAATAGAATTAGAATTACCTTTAAGCAAATGACTTAACAGGTATTTATCCTTTAAAATCCCGCCACAGTTATTGCCATTTGGCAGAAATCCAGGCGGATATTCGACAATAGAGAAAAGTATCCTCATACGAAAAAAGCATATATCATTATCTTAAAAGTATCTTGCCCGCCTTTTATTTTCGGGTCCTGCAAAGTGAGAGTGTAAATTTTACCAGTCAAGAAAAATAGGTAATGACCGGATGTGTTATGGTTAAACATGTTATTTCGTTCAAGTGTGTTTTTTGTTTATCCACTTTTTTGGTGATTTCAGTTTCAGGGCCGGCTATTGGAAATAATACCATTGAACAATTTGACGAGATTATTCGCTTTTATTATGACAATGGTGAATTCAACGGCTGTGTTCTGATTGCTAAAAATGGGGAAATTATCTATGAAAAAGCTTTCGGATATTGTGATTATACGCGTTCCGAAAGGTTGACCACAGATTTTCAGTTTCGTCTGGCCTCGGTATCGAAGCAGTTCACTGCAATGACAATTATGATTTTGAAGGAAAGAAGGTTATTACATTACGATGAGCCAGTGGTAAAATACATGCCGGATTTTCCCTACAAGAGTGTAACTGTCAGGCATTTGTTAACCCACACATCCGGCTTGCCGGATTATAACAGCCTGTTTGAAAAAGAGCGTGAATCGGAAGGATTAAAAAAGAAGGTTGTTTCCAATAAGGATGTGTATGATTTATTGCTAAAATATGCCCCGCAACAAAAATTCAGCGCGGGTGATGAATATGAATATTCTAATACGGGTTACAATGTCCTTGCTTTATTGGTTGAGCGCATCAGTGGCCAGTCTTTCCAGGGCTTTACCGCGGAGAATATCTTTCGACCGCTGGAAATGAGCAAGAGCTATGTCAATCCGCCGAATGGCATATTAAACGACGAACACCGAGCAAAGGGCTTTAGTCTCAATCCAGATGGTGACGGGTATAGTGCGAGGGACTGGAATTACAAAAATGGCCTTTACGGCGATGGAGGTGTCATTTCGACTATCCATGACCTGCTTTTGTGGGATATTGCACTCCGATCCGAACAACTTGTGGATAATGCGACCCTTGATGAAGCGTTCACTCAAGTCACACTCAACGATGGCTCCATACGTGAATATGGTTTTGGATGGTCTGTGATCAAACAAGACAGTGGGACCATTATGGCGCATGGCGGCGGCTGGTTGGGGTATACGGCAGGAATTATGCGTGATTTATCAACCGGTCAAACAATCATTCAGCTATGCAATATGCCAAGTAAACGTCTGATTTTTTCTTTGTGGGATATTTTAAACGGGCGGAAAGCCGTGCTTCCGGAATATGTCAACATTACTTTTACGGTTCAGTCAGATCAGCTGGCAGGTACAAACGTTGTATGTATTACCGGAAATCACAAAAATCTTGGAAGCTGGAATCCCGGGAAGATCATTTCAAGATGACTTTTATATTCTTTTTTATTACATCTTGTGTGTAAACACATAGTCAAGACAGGATAATCCACTGTTACCGTAAATATCCTAAATCAAATTTTTTTTTCAATATTCCTATAGCCAAAATAAGCAAATAATGCGTACACCAGTATGAACAGGCCGCAAATCACAATAACAATAAATAGTTTTTCCAGGGCGGCATTTACAGAGAGAGGCTGATCTAACAGTACGTTATATTTAATCAACGTAAAAAGAAATCCAACTATAACAAAAATACCATAGATTAAAAATACCGTTCGCAACCGTATTTTTGGAAATGTTATACCACCCAGATATAATATAGCTGAAATGGCGACGGCAACATTGAATACCAAAAGATTTGCAATATCCGTAAATTCATCAATGTTTTGGTGCAATACGAACTGTCTGTAAACGAGTATAATACTTAGCACGAGAATGTTAATGAAATACATGACCGTGCACACTTTTCTGATCGTACTGATGTTGCGTTCATCAATATTTTTTATAAAGGATTTCATGATTAATCCTCCCAAAAGAGTTGATCTAATGTTTTATTTAACGTTTTAGCAATTTTTATGCATAATTTTAATGAGGGATTGTATTTTCCTTTTTCGATTAATCCAATTGTTTGTCGTGTGGCATTAACTTTATCGGCAAGTTCTTGTTGAGAGAGATTATTCTCGATCCTCGCTATTTTAAATTTCATATTTATTTGATTTTTCATAAGAGTAATGTAATAAATATTTACCTAATTGCAAATTATAATATGTAATTTGTTATATATATATTGCATTCACTTAGTTACTACGTTCAGGATAAGATAATGTTTCATTTTTCGCTCAATTTTTTTTGACGATGGATAATATTCTTGCAAATTATGATGAGTTTTTAGAATTTGCATCGGAATTGAAGGAAAATAAATCAGATCTGCCGCTAACAATGGTATTGCCGGACCCTTCAAGTGCACTATGAATTCTTCCGGCTCGAGTACTTAAAGGCTCTGCACCGGTCATGACACACCGATCTGCGAATGACAGATAAAGGCATATTTATCATGTGCAGGAACTATATGACTGGCTTTTAAAGTACGAAAAATCAGAATGATATAATTATTCAGCTATAACAATAGTTTCAATCTGATTCTCACCGGGGACGGTGAGTATGCCAGCAAAGACCGTGAAGTGTATACCAGGTCTGTTGCGCGGTTCAGGTGTATGAATGGAGTAAATATGAAGATAATATTTAGATGTTTTTCGGTACTGATTGTATTGGCCGGTTGTGAGACGGGGGTCAATGAAAACAAGGTATACGATTATTCAATCGAGCAGCAGATGAATTGTTCTTGTCCGCAGGCTGGTGTATGGGTTAAATTATATGTAAAGGCAGATACGGTTGCTGATGCCATCAGAATTTCAGATAATTACCAGTTAAAAAAAGAAGAACGGACACCTTATAAATCAATCAAAGTACTTTTTGATCTGATAGCAGAATTGGATACAGCAGCCTGTATGGTGACCATCCGGATAGACTCTGTAAATAATTATCCAACGTATATTTATTCCAATACTAAGCCGGTGGTAAAAGGTGATACTGTAATGATTATCACCGATGCACAATGGTCTTACCTAACGAGAAATTATATCAGGTTAAAGTAAAGAGTACTGCCTGGAAATCCGATCAAGCGGATCTGCTTCACCTGGGCTGCATAATGACTACCTTTAGCCTGAAACAAAAATAGGGAGAAAAGATAGTATGAATCCTAAAAAGTATTTATCGACTATCATATTTATACTTTATCCTCTATTGTTTATTATCAATGTTCGTGGTCAGAAGTATGAGAATAGTATATTCGTTCAGGTTGATGCGGGTAAGGATACCATAAGCAGGCATATTTACGGACATTTCGCAGAGCATCTCGGACGGTGTATATATGATGGTATCTGGGTAGGGCAAGCGTCGTCAATTCCAAATACGGATGGCATCAGAAATGATGTGGTCAAAGCACTCAAAGAAATAGGCATACCAAATGTCCGGTGGCCGGGAGGATGCTTTGCCGACGAATATCACTGGAAAGATGGTATCGGGCCAAAAGATCAGCGCCCAGCCATGATCAATACACATTGGGGAGGTATAACTGAAGATAACAGTTTTGGCACGCACGAATTCATGGATCTATGCGCAAAGCTCGAATGCGAACCTGTGATCTGCGGCAATGTCGGCAGCGGCACTGTACAGGAAATGTCACAATGGATTGAATATCTGACCTCCGACAATGTCAGCCCGATGGCCACCCTGAGAAAAGAGAATGGGCGCGAAATGCCCTGGAAGGTAACCTACTGGGATATTGGCAATGAGAACTGGGGCTGCGGCGGTAATATGACTGCCGAATTCTATGCGGATCTAATGCGGCGTTTTTCGACATACTGTAAAAATTATGCAGACAATAAACTGTACAAAATAGCATGCGGCCCATATGGCGATGATTATTACTGGATGGAAGTTTTAATGCGGGATGAAAAGAACCGGAACGCCTTTGACGGTATATCGCTGCATTATTACACAGGGACGTGGGGGTGGAAAAATCGTTCTGCGACGGAATTTGGAGAAAAGGATTGGTTCGATATATTGGAAAAAGCCCTTGGAATAGATACGATTATTATAAAACAAAAGGCCATTATGGATAAATATGATCCTGACAAAGAGAAAGGCCTGATCGTTGATGAATGGGGAACTTGGTATGAGGTGGAACCCGGCACCAATCCCGGCTTCCTTTATCAGCAGAATACCTTGCGCGATGCTCTGGTTGCAGCAATTACACTGGATATCTTTAACAGGCATTGTGATCGGGTAAAAATGGCGAATATCGCACAAACGGTCAATGTACTTCAGTCAATGATCCTGACCAAAGATAAAGAAATGGTGCTTACCCCTACCTATTACGTCTTCAAAATGTATCAGGTCCATCACGAAGCCACATGGTTGCCCTTACGTTTAACATGTGAAAATTACACGTATAATAACAATTCGATCCCTGCCATCAGCGCATCTGCTTCTGTTAATGCAGATGGCCTGATTCATATTACAATGACCAACCTTAATCCCGGAAAACCAATAACATTGACATGTGAGCTCCGTGGAAAAGGGGAAGCATCAGTTAAACATGGTGAAATTATATCCGCTGACGAAATAAATTCTTATAACGACTTCGGCAGGCCGGAGAAAGTTACTATACAAGAATTTAAATCTGCGAAAATAGAAAATGATATTCTTACGGTTTACTTGCCTGCTAAATCAATAGTAATGTTAGAGCTAGAATAATTTAGTCTATAAATAATCTGGCTGATTTTAAAAAGGCAACCAACCCCGGCTCCGACGGGGCGGATGATTTTCGATACACTTGCAAAGTAAAAATTTGAATGAGATCGGCCATGAGATCAAAAATAACCATTTTTATGAATATTAATGTTTCCCTCGTTTTAGTCACAATGATATTATTTTGTTTAACCGGTTGCAGAAAAAATCAAACTAATTATAAGGTATTCATAATTACGGGGGGAAAAAAAATTGAGAGAGAAAGTTTTTTTAAAATTTTTGATGATTTAAGTACCATTGACTATAAGGAAATAACCCAGCCCCAGGCGAATGATATGTACTCTTCACCTGAAATTGATCGTATTGATGTATTAATTTTCTATGATATGGTGCAGAAAATAAATGAGGAGCAAAAATTAGCTTTTTTACAGGTTTTGAAAAATGGGAAAGGGGTGATTTTTTTACATCATTCCCTCGTATCTTATCAAGAATGGTATGAATTCGAGAAAATAATTGGTGGGCGCTTTTATCAATCAACCAATAAAGCAGATAGTAATAAATACCCTCAGTCTACTTATCGACATGATGTTATGATTCCTGTTCAAATAGTGAATGCGGATCATCCTGTTACAAAGGGAGTAGACGATTTTGTAATTCATGATGAAGTGTATGGCAATTATAAAATATTGCCCAATGTTGATCCGTTGCTTTCAACTACGCATCCTGAAAGTGAAAAGGTTATCGGATGGACAAACACCTATGGAAATTCGCGGATAGTGTATATTCAATTGGGTCATGATCATCATGCTTTTGATGATCCACACTATCGTCGTTTAATAAAGCAGGCCATTGAGTGGGCCGCACGGTATTAATTAAAATTAGAAATGTGTGGATAACCCATATATGAAAGGTTCAAAATCCAGCCTGACACGAATCTCCGACAAGATAAAATTGTATCACAATTGGACGAAACAACATTTATTCGTTTTAAATATAAATGACGACATCTACCAGTGATCTGATTTTGATTTCCCATACGGCATAAAAGATTTGTCTTCGGCCTGTTAATCTGTATGTTGATTAACGAACAGATCGGCGTATACGGTCGCACATTCTAAGACGAACCGTTAGTCTAAATTTCGCATCTATAATTCACGGAAAATATTCATGGAGCATAATATGCATCAGGGTAAGCTTACAAGCCAAGAGGATGAATCCATCTTGAATCAGAAAAAATTATGTCAAGCGGAAAATAAATATCCCCAAAAAACGAAGGCCTACATTACGCATTATATTATGCTAAAAAAATTAATCCAATTCGTCTCTGCTTATTTAAAAATACTCATTACTGCAATGTTGCTGCTAATTCAAACAAATTGCTTTGAAATGGATAAAGACAACGTCTTTTTTCTCTCTTTCCCGGATGATCATACACTGGCGTTATGGTTGTTTGATGAAGATGAATATAATTATACCACTTTATGTGACGCCGGCGCATACCATTATGATTTACGCCTGATGCCTCAAGGAAGCTTATCTCCGGGTAAATTTGGCAACTCGTTAACCATGTCTGGTAGTTCCGGACATTCCGTCGCCTATGCCGGATTTGCGGGCAAAGTGGTCAATAATCACATTCGCCTGCCGGATGGACAGATAAGCGGACTATGGGGGCCGACCGAAGGGCCGGCCGAATTGTTGAACGTTCTGGCTGGTTCAGACTGGACCTTTGAGTGCTGGATGCGGCTCGATAGTCTGAAGGAACAGAATGTGCTGTTCGAGATGGGGCAGGGGTATGATCCCGGGTTTTCAGTAACATTAAACGATTCTGGCCAATTTATCCTGAATGCGGCGTATTCAGGTGTTGCCGCCCGAATAATCCCGGGACAGAGCATATCGCACACACACGACTGGCGTCATCTCGCATTCAGTCTGACGGAGTCAACTATCCGGGTTTTCATTGACGGTAAAGAACAATCAAACATTCAGATTCATTCGATCCAGAAACAGCCATTGCCTGATATTCAAAAACCTGAGAACCGGGAACATGAACATCGTGATTTCGGAACGATGTCTTATGACGAAAGACGCAGACATCGTTTTAATCTAACCATCGGGCATGCACGATCCGGCGGTATCATCATGGCCGGTGCCATAGATGAGATCCGTTTTTCAGATACTTCGCTTTATGCAAATGATTTTGAGCCGCCTGCAAGCTTCGCACGAAAATCGGGTGCTTACGGTGCCAGAATTTCCAAACCGGTCTCACCCGCCAGACTGCCGCTTTTGTTCGAAAATGTTGAATCGGGTAAACCACTGCAATTTGGTTTGCGAAAATATGTCTTTATTGATGATGCCATAATCGATACATCCTGCGGCGTGAAGATAATGATGAACCAGCCGGTGCTGAGGCAGGAAATTGATTTCAAGCCGAGAAAAAGCGCCTGGCGGCCGACTGTCGTGGATGTTGATAATAAAGTTCATCTTTACGTCCCTGAGGGATATGATTCGGAGTTAGGCCGAACCTTTCTGTATACTTCACTCGATGGAATTCATTTTACCGAACACAAAAACAGTCCGGTGATTACAAATCTCCCATTATATGGCACATTTTTCGAAGATAAAAATCCGAATATTCTCAGGGAGGAAAAGTATAAATTGACATCATGGATAGCCAACCGTGGGATCCATCTGTTTTTTTCACCTGACGGGATTAACTGGCGAAGGAATGAAACACTGATTTTGCCGTTGGTCAGCGGTGGCAGTGCCGAATCATATTATGATGATCAACAAGGCCGGTATGTCTTATTTATACGACGTGATACAAGTTTCAGGACATCTACGTGTCCCGGTGGAGCCAGGCAATGCATACTATTCGAAACACAAGAACCGGCTAAAACCTGGCCTTTTAAACATCTCGAGCAACCATACTATGAAGGTTGGACCCTTCCTGCAGTTACCTGTGAAGGACCGGTGATATTTGATGAGACTGAATCCGGCCAGGCATACCGGTCAAGAGTTATCAAATATCCGTGGGCGCCGGATGTGTATCTGGCATTTGTATGGCGGTTTCCCAGCGATCAGGGCGATGATCCTGCCAGGCATGTAGATCTGGGTGTCAGCAGAAACGGAAAGCAATGGAAATTTTTTGAGCCGACACAGGGCTGGTACATTCCGATCAAAGATGACCATGATGCGGAACAGCTCTCTCTTTACGGTTTGATTCTTCGCGGTAATGAAATATGGCAATATACCGATCATGGCGGACCGCATGGTGGTAGTCCACCGCGTACCTATTATAGATGGAAACAGCGGCTTGATGGATTTACATCGCTCGACGGATCGGGCTCTGCTGTTACCAGGCCGGTAATTTTTTATGATTCAAATGTCAGATTGATTCTGAACTCAACCGGTATAATAAAAGTAGCTGTCGTTGATGAAGACGGGAAGGAATTTCCTGAATTCTCCATTTCAAAATGTGATTCGGTTTCAGATTCGGTCTCAAATTTAATCAGTTGGTCTGGTAAATCTGATTTAAGCCTGTTCTCCGGAGTTCCGATTCGACTGAGATTCGAATTTACAGGAGCTAAATTGTATGCATTTGAACTAAAACGTTTATGAATTTTTTGGAACTGAAAGGTCCTCCAGAACTTTTAGTTATTTTATATTGCCAAATAACCATTGCAGTAGGTGGACCGGCGCATGGCTTCGCAGGCAGCAGTTAATTGAGATTACCTTTGGCCAGCAGCTTGGGTTATGCTGTCAGTAAACTCGAATTATTAATTATGGAGGCAGAGTCCAATCAGTGGGGCCTATCAGGCAAGAAATTCTTTCCGGCATTAAGTCTGAAAAACAGTTGGCACAGGTGAAGAAATATCTTAAAGCTTTTCCCATTACGTTATCCAAAACGAGGATTTTGAACCAGCTGCGGAGTATAATGATATCTGTCGACGAAAAGGTATTCAGGGGTCAGATACTGATTTTTTTATTTGTGCTATCTCCAGCAGGCATAATTTGCCTATTTTTACCCTTAAACAGGATTTTACTCACTTTCAAAATTTGATCACAATCAGACTATATCAACCACCGGAATAATTTGGATATTCTGCCCTATGAGAACACGATCAAGCGGATCTGCCGGGTGTAGTCCTTTATTCTGAAAGACTACCCTTAGAAGCGTGCTTGATTATAAACCGTTAGCAACCATATTTTAGTGATAAAATGAGAATAGATATATTTATCAAATTGTTTATTCTGCATACTCTGCTTTTTGGAAATCTTGCAACAGTCACAGCAAAACATTTCAGTATTCAGGTAAAATCATTCCCGATGACTGAAAAAGCGTATGCCTATCAATTCTATAACGATCTGAAAGATGCCGGCTATTTTGTGTACATGCATAAAACAAAAATTGATAAGAGATGGTGGATCAGGATAAAAATCGGAATTTTTAATTCTTCTGATGCAGCGGATCGCTTCGGCAAAGGAATTAAAACAGAGCTGGATCTCAACCTCCGTTCATATGATCGTCGGGCTTATTATCAGGTTCTTAGGAATCGCCCTTGCAGATGCTGCTTCGGCATACCGAACGCATGGACCCGGAATGCAAACAGCCTCGATACTTCTTTCCCTTTGTTCCAGCATAATTTCGTATTACAGAAGAATTGATATTTAACTAAGAATAGTCTCAGCTAAAATACTGATTTCGAATTGCATTGATTTGTGCTTATTGTTTGAAGACCCTTATTCATAGAGTCAATCGGATCCGCCACCTGGCATGCTGTTTATAGTCTACCGTAAGGTCTTCCTGCCGCATGGATAAAATTTTTTATATATCAATTGTCCTGACCTGACTATTTGTTTACACAAAAGATGTAATAAAAAAGAATATAAAAGTAATCTTGTAAAGATCTTCCTGGCTGCCGCATCCGGATTTAAAACCAGAAAGATCCCAACGGTCCAAAGGACTCCTTTGGAGGATGACAACTTAATGGCCTGACGGTTATTACTAATATGTAAACTCATAGTCAAGACAGGACATATAAAGTATACTTTGAATCGGAGTGAATGTTATGATTAAATCAAATTATATAATTATCATTATTCTTTTGTTTTCCCCTGGTTGCTCAACGCATCAAAATAAGACCGATATCCAAGGGGAAATCAAAAAGATCCGCGCGGCAGATCGGTCACTGCTCATGGCCGAGGCCCAACGGAATCTGGCAGATGTAATGCGGTATATTGACAAAGGAGCAATATTCCACCCGCCAAACATACCCCCTGTCACCGGGTATAAAGCGATACTTGATTTTTATAAAGAATGGTTCAAGATACCATACAGTGGCATATTTTGTAAATCTGATACTATAGTGATTTCTTCGTCCGGCGATTTAGCTTATCTTGTCGGAAACAGTTATTTTGAGTTTGATACACCGGACGGAAAAAATCAAGTGGACGGGAAATATACCACAATCTGGCAAAAAACCCATGATAAATGGCTGTGTGTTTTTGTCAGCTGGAGCGGAAACGAGCCTGCTGAATAATTGCTATTCGCTGCTCATGAACAAATAAAGTGGATCCGCCAGCTTGCGGGGGCCGTATCCTGCCGGTTGGATTGACTACTCAGGAGGAGAAGGACTGGGATTATTGACTGGCGTTTTATACAAACTTGAGGATTAACGTCGAAGAGAGTATTTTACTGCAGCTAGGGTCTTACAATCCGCTTAACAGAATAGTTTTAAACGTGCATAAATTGAAAGTGTGAGCAGACACGCCGTCTGTTAGCAGTGAAATTCGGTCTGCAATAAATAGGAGCATTAAGATGGATCAGATATTTCCCTATGCCAATCTTGTTACTGGCATTCTGGTACTGATTGTTGGTTTTGCCGCTCACTGGGTCGCACAGCTGATCTCCGTCATAAACTGGGAATTTGCGACAAAAATCGGACTCCAGGAAAAGAGGATGCCAAGGGAATTCAAGGTTTATGAGCATGCCATTTCCACTGCAGATGCCCTGATAGGTTGGATATATGGTATAGCCGGTGCAGGTCTCATACTGAATATTCCGTGGAGTCATAAACTTTTATGGTTTCCGGGGATCATTCTCCTTTACCATGGTATCTGCGTTTGGTTCTGGATGGGTAATCAAAAGAAACTTGGTTTTCAACTTGTCACCGGTTCTTTCAGGATTATCTGGAGTTCACTAAATCTTATTACCGGAATTCTTGCAATAATTCATGCATGGCAGGCAGGTTAATCAATCGATTAACGGGATGAATCATGCAGGTTTGCCCGTGATTCCATTTGTTAGAATTGCGAAACAGGTATTAGTTACGGACGTGATATTAATCCTAAAAGAGATTTTTTGTAAGTTATGCTTCAAGATTGTAAAATATTAAGCTGGTTCACGATAGGTTGAATTATTTAAATAACTTTTCACCTGACCGTGAAATTCCATGGTGATTTGCATGGATTCACTCTGAGTGCGCTGCATGGTCAGGCCGTCGCTTATTGTCGGCGTTTAGCTGTATAATCGCTCATAACTGACTGCAATCAAATTTGCCATGAATACAATTCCCTATAAAAATATGCTGATTTTCTTTTGGAGCGGAACCGGCAACTCCTACCGGGTTTCAACCTGGCTGGGAGAGAACGCCGAAAAAAATGGTTTACCTACAAGAGTTCTCTCGATTGCTCAAAACAAACGCATTGAGAAAATAAATGGCGGAAATGACAGCCTAACAGGATTTGTTTTTCCTACGCACGGGTTCACCGCCCCATGGCATATTGTGAAATTTATCTGGCGGTTGCCTAAAGGCAACTCAAATCCAGCTTTTTGCGTCGCAACCCGCGCAGGTTTAAAGTTTGGTCCCGTTTATATCCCCGGAATCAGTGGCAGCGCAACATTTATTATCGCGTTGCTTTTGCTCCTCAAAGGATACACAGTACGGGGCATTATGAGTGTCGATATGCCCTCAAACTGGTATTCCTTACATCCGATACAGCATAGAAATACCCATGTGGCGATCATTAACCGCGCCAAACAAAAGGTCACCCGCTTTATGGAACGCTTCCTGCCTGATGGCAGGGTGTGGCTCACTGCCAATAACCTTTACGAGCTGACATGGGGAATTATTCTTTCCTTAATATCGCTGGGCTATCTGTGTATCGGGCGTTTTTTCCTTGCAAAATTATTTTTCGCAAATAATAATTGTGATGGATGTGGTGTTTGCGCCGGCTACTGTTCTCTCAATGCGATTAAAATGCGGGGTAGAAAAAATCCAAGACCTTTTTGGAAATATAATTGCGAAAGTTGCATGAGATGTTCTGCCTTTTGCCCTCTTAACGCCATAGAGGCGGGGCATTCTTGGGGCGTCATGTTATATTTTATTGCGGGTGTACCTGTCTCAGCCTACATTTTTGCATGGTTTAACGGACAGCTTTTCGGGGTTGAAAACTTGGATGGAAAATGGATCGGTGAAATTCTGAATCTGATGTATTTTTATCCAGCCATATTTATTTCATATTATATTTTTTATGCATTACTGCGCATCCCTGTAATTAACTGGATTTTTGCCCACACGACAATGACCCATTTGCCTCGGTGGGGACGTTATCGTGAACCCAATACCAAACTGAGCAATATTGCGTTGAGGAATAAGAATATTGGTGATGAATCAAAACAAAATTAGATTGTCAGTGTTATACAGCAAATGCCGCTTGTGAGACAGGTATATCAGTATGTGAACCGGGCTACCGGTCGGTCTGTTTGAGGACCTGTAAGTTGTAAAATAATATGGGTAAAATTAATCTAAAAAAGAAATATCCTCCGTCTGAACCGTGTTCATGTGAGATCTGCCTGGATTACTGTCAGCGTCCGGGCTGGTGGAGTGTTGATGAAGCCGCAGCAGCAATTAACGCGGGTTATGCCGACCGGATGATGCTGGAAATATCTCCTGAATTAACTTTTGGTGTCCTCGCACCGGCATTTATAGGAAATGAAGGAAATATTGCCAACAAGATCTTTGCTCATCAGGGTTGTACCTTCTTAAAGGATAATCTGTGTGAATTGTTTGGGACAGGCTTTCAGCCATTGGAATGCCGCTTTTGTCATCACACCCGGCGGGGAAGGGGTAAGCATTGTCACCTGGCAATCGAAAAGGACTGGTTTAATCAGGCGGGTCAAAAGCTTGTGATCAGGTGGTGCCGGTTGACCGGATTTTTTGAGCGGCAGGGATTGATCCTGGGCTCAGATCAAAAATAAAAGGCCGGAATCAGTTTCCGGCCTTTTATTTTTCTACCAGCGCGCTGCACCATCAGAACCATCATTCGCATTCTTGCAGATACCTTTCCATCAATCTTTGGAATTCAGCTCAAAATCGTCCTGACAGGTCCGGCATATCGTCCGGGATAATCAGTTTTGATATGACAATCGAACGCAGCCCACTGGCACGGTACAAAGCATGATATTTCCGGTATTTGAAGGTACTGCATGCATCCGGTTAATGCAGGTCCCATCGATTATTGATCTGCCCTGTGTAAAACTCAATCCGGCCGGAAATAAGATTTTTCAATTCGTTTACCTGAAAATCGAGATTATATCCGCCCCCGCCCAGAAACGGATCCAGATTATAGGCCTGTCTGATGTGTTTCGCGGTCGAGTCGATTATTGGGAAAATGATATCTTCCCGGAAATAGTTTTCCAGGAGATATTTGATTTCAGTTTCGTATTTATTTCTCATCAATTCATTCCGGCTTAACTTGTTAAATAAGGTGTTTTCGCCTGCCAGACCTACCTCATTTACCGCACCGAATGACCGGTCAAAATCCCATGGTAAAAATCTGTAGGGTGCTGTTGCTGATCTTCGGTAAAAGTAATAATTATTTTTGAACGCATCGATATTATTTGTGATTGAAGAAATTGCATGATATTGGATATAATCGTCAATATCCATATAATCACACAGATTTTGCTCAATATCAATTATATTGCTTGTATCGATGGCGTTTATATAATTAAAAAGATGGGTATAATTATTATCTTCCGGTAATTCCTTTTCATAGGTAAAACGGGGATGGTTTGGTGCATCAAATGACAGATCGGAGTCCAGCGTTGCTTTATAGAGCTCGTATACCGGGATGTTCCGCCTATTGAAAAATTCCTCATCAATACGCTCTAATATCAGATACAGCCCCCTGTCGCGATTATTAATTTTCAGGAAAACATGTTTACTTTTAAAGACAGCGATGCCACGTAATAAATACAGTCGGGAGACCACGGTTGTACGTATCATGGTGGGATCAAGGGATTGGGAACTGAGAGAGAATAACCTCAATCCTTCCACTTTAAAATCGTTATTTAATTCGATGCGGTATGACCAGCGGGGATGTAGGCGCGATCCGCCGCCACTTGACCGGATAAATCCTGTTCCGGCCTGTCCGTTGTAGAAAATTTTAATTGGTGCATCGTATTTGGTCGTTTTATTTTGTAACAAAGTATAATATTCATCTTCATCAATATACACTTCGATGACCGGCATATCTGATAAAGTTTCCGAGACGTTGTAGATAATACCGCCATCACAGGCGTACATTACGCATACCACAAATATTACAGCTATTTTTCTGACCTTATCCATCATTAATATGATACTCAATTGAATCAGAATTTCACCTGCATTTCAAAAATTGCGCGCGATTCATCGGTAGCATATTTTCCGGAATCATCATATTCACTTTTTGTCAGTCGCAGATCTGCATTAAATCTCAGGCGGACTTTTTTTGTAAAGTAAAAATTCACGCCTGCCACCCCCTGCAGGATGTGATTACTGATCTGCTGACTGTTCGGAACAAAGCAGCTGAGCAATATGAGCGGTTCAATTGATCTGATCACCCGGCCGTCCGTGTCGAACAGCAGAGCACCGGTAATTACCGCACCTGCGCTGTAAACCTGCTCGCTCTGATCCAAAGCCGGTAAACCTTCGCTGGCACGGCCTCTATTGGCAGCCATAATCTCTCTGCTGCGAATCGGATCCCGGACATAAGCCAATTCTATACTGACACTGTTGTTTTTCCCGGAGTAAGCACTCTCGATTCCGATACCATGTGCGAGGATCGGGTAGGTGCCGCTGATATTTTGAAACATGTAATTAAATCCGAGACTCATTGAATCGAAATGATACAGGCCGCGCAATCCGATGCCGGAGCCCTGGGAATTATCTTTAAAAAAGGCTAGGGCATACGTAAATGGAAAATCGGGATGCTTCTTCTTGTAATTATAATAGGCCATGATACTCACGGACCGCACGCTGTACCCCAAAAGCGATATATTGTTCTGGACCACGCTGCGATCCACTGTCAGCAAATCCTCCCGGTTGATCATATATTCATAGCCAAAGGGCCTCTTAATATTGCCCATTTTAAAATTCATAAAATCCATATATTTTAATTTTACTGAAAACTCCCGGAATGTGACATTATTCGTCATGGAGTTTCCCCGCAGATCCAATTGTGCTTCAATTTCATCATTAAACTCAATTTCCGTCTGCAGCTTCCCAAGGTAATATGTGGGTTGGTTGGCATCGGTTAATGGGTTTCGATCAATAAACAGATATCCTGCCGCACCATAGCCGGTAAAATTAAACTTTTCACCTGCAAAGGCTATGCTACTGAAAAGATAAAACGCACCTATCCATCTTATCCCGGGATATTTCATTCCTCTCACCTTTTTCCCTTCCGATAATTGAATTCTTTTATGTCAATTTCAGGTGTTAAAATCTGATATACCCTTGTACAAGAATTCCATGTGCAGATAAATTGCCGCTGATTTTTACCTTATAGGAGTATGTATTCATGAATGTGTCATTTATAAATGCGCCCACAAAATTTCCCAGGGCCGCTCCAAATAAGATATCGGTTGGATAATGCTTATTTGCTTCAATGCGGGCCCATCCGGTTGAAAGCGTCAGTGTGTTCAGGGCAATTTTTAATACTCTTTCGACGGATGAATTTAAACCCATGTATTCAATGTTCCGGCTGCTCAGTGTAGAATTGACTGCCGCCGCGGATGTATGACCTGAGGGAAAACTTCTGCTGTCAGAGCCATCGGGCCGCTCCCTTCCTGAAAATGACTTGAGTCCGGAAGTCATGATTTGAGTTGTCAGTATGGCCGACAAACCTACAGCCAATCCCTTGGATTTATTTAATAAACACGTGGGAATCCGATCACCACTCGGGGTAAGTACTGCAGTGGAGATGTAGATCCAGTTCGAAGCGCGTAAGAGATGATCACTATAGTTTCTCGCATTACTTTCAGAACCAAAGACCGGCTTGTGTTCGTAAGCCCAGGCCTGAATTTTTGAATCCGCACCGGTTGCCGCCAGTAGCGCAGCTGCTGCGAGCGGCACCCAGGTTTCCGGCTGAATCGCGGCGTCTAAAGCAGAATTTTTAAGTTGATTAATACCGGGTGAAATCGTGGCCTCTTCACCCCAGGCGCTCAATGATCGTGTAGTGTGGCAACCGGATGAAAGGAGAAAAATGAACGCGAAATAAAAAAAAATTATAGAGGTGACAGACCGGAAATTCATATGGAATTATTTGTTTAGCAGGGCTGTATGTTTGCTCAAGGCAAAATATACACCTGAAAATTCAATTATCCAAGAATGGCAGATTCGGGTTTGCCGGCGGTACGAAAAAATTCCGAGCAACCGGGGTTTTCAGATAAAACATTAAAAATGTGGGATTTAAATGTGACTGAACTTGCGGTGTCGGGCTGATTCACTCTTCTACTAAACAATCGTGTATTATAACTAAAATTGTGTAAAAGCCATAAAATGACCCTGTTTGCTTAACATATTACTTTAAAAAATGACAGAAGACCTTGAATTTTATCATCATTAGGTCTAATATCCTGTCTGTTTTAAGGCTCATATCAGTCTGATTGCCGTAAAATGAAGATGGTATAAATCGTATAATAATCCGGGATTCTGACTATTTACCTGAAAGACCTGCAAGAACAATGGCAAATTGCCTGGCGCGACGGAGCATTCCAGAAGCTGTTTATCATAACCCTGGCCGGATTGATTTTAGTGATTCCCGGTCTGAGTGCTTTTCTCGATTTTATTGAAAGAAGATCCGGTGTTATACTGGCAGATCCGGTGTTGCAGCTATTTACACCGGTGGATGTAACCTGGATGACATTTTTGCTGATCTATCTTTCAGTCATTCTCGCCATTATATTCCTCTCCCGGGAACCGCGTCGGCTGATGGTTGCTATGCAGGCATATATCATAATGATCCTGATGCGCATGCTGTCCATGTATCTTATCCCTCTTGATCCGCCGCCATTGCTGATTCCCCTGGCTGACCCGTTTGTCGAGTCGCTGAGCAGCGGAACCCTGACCCGCGATCTGTTTTTTTCCGGGCATACTGCGACTCTGTTCCTTTTCTATCTTACGGCCAGTCATCAGTTGCTACGGCGTATCTTTTTGCTTTTTACCATCCTGGTGGGTATTTGCGTTCTGATCCAGCATGTTCATTACACGATCGATGTGGTGGCCGCCCCGTTCTACAGCTACACCTGCTACCGGTTGAGCGTGTTGATCAACCGGTTGTAATTGTTGAAATGTTTAAACGGTTTTCAGAACAATTAAACCGAGTCACAAACTACATTAGGAATGACGGATACACAAAGTCCAATACTTTAAGTTTACGATATTGTGTTACACCAGCCTGGTTGAGTGATTATTCCGGTTCATTCACCAGCATATTGCCACCGTGTGTCTCTGAACCGTTGGTATTATACTGTTCGTAGGATAATATCCGGTCAAGGGGCACATTGTTGTATAGCGTACGCGGGGTGGGGCGGCCGATCCAGATGGTGGTGCTCGGTGGACCCGGATAGGGCCTGGGAACGCCAACCCCCACACCAATCCCAACGGTCGCACTCGACGGACCCGCACAGGCCTCAAAAATAATTATCATACTAATGGTCAGGAAAAAACATACTTTCTTTATTAATGATCTCATATAATGCTCCAACTCTAATTAACCAGCATGCTGGCTTTATTTTCAATCACGAAGTTCACTCCCGATGGGACTCCTTTGGAGGAAGAATACGAAGGAAAATTTATTTTTCTTCGTGCACTTCCTGTCCTTCGTGGTAGTTTATATTAAATGCCAACTTTAATTCCGACTGACCAATAATTTATTCAAAAGGCCATTTCTGAACAGCGAATACGCCGCCACTGGGGTCTGAAACCAGCGCCACGCTTCCTTTGCGCAACTCGGGATTCGGTTCTATAAGAATTTCTCCGTCCAGACTTTTAATCCGGTCAACCACTGGTTGCACCTCTTCCACCAGTACATATACCAGCCAGTTTGGCTTTAAATCTTCCCAGGGAACCTGGGCTATCCCTGCGCGCGGTTTGTCCGCCTTTTTAAGCACGTAGTACAGATATCCCTCGCGTACCGGCATACTTTCCGTTTCATAGCCGCTAAGTGACTCGTAAAAAGGCCGTGCGGCGGACAGATCTGTGGTCAGATATTCGTGCCACAACCAGCCATAGTTAACAGGATCGGCATCGGGCGGATCCCCAACATCTGATCGCACCAGCGCGATGAGGGCTCCGTAGGGATCCTGGAGTATGGCCATCCGGCCGCGGTCCGGCTGATCCCAGGCTTCACGCAATATCTTTCCGCCTGTTTTCCGGAAAATTTCCACCGCCTGGTCAACATCCTCCACCGAGAGATAACTCATCCATTGCGACGGATTGCCTCCGTCTTCCAGTTCGGCCACATAGACGATCCCGCCGATCGGCCGGTCATTGAACAGGATCGTGGTGTATTTTGCTCTCGGATCATCCGGCCCGGCAAAACGCCACCCGAACAGGTCACCATAAAACTTCTTGACCGCCGGAACATCTTTAGTCATCAGATCATGCCAGACAAATTTTCCGGGCAAATATACGTTCGTCGGTGGATCAGCCACAGCCGGAACGGTCAGACTTCTGCTTGAACAGGATTGAAAATTCAGAAGCGCAAACAAAAATAAAGACACAGCCAGAAATACTGAACATAGAGAATGATACAACCTCATGCAACTTATGTTGTTCGCTTGTGATTTATAGGAATGCATGTTGCGTCTCCTTTTTAGTACAAATCCCGGCCTTACTTAATCCGTCAATTATATGCTGAACAAGTTGATCTTCCTTGACAAAGCGGCTTATCAGAAAATGTGTCTTCGCATCGAAATCAGGTTTTAAAGACAGAAGATGATTTATTTCCTGCTGTGCCTCATCCAGACGTCCGAGCTGCCCCAGGACTGTGGTCCGGAGCAAAGGCCCCCAGAATAACGCGGGCATATCGTAACGCTTTGCCTCCTGCAGTGCCCGGTCATAATCTTTCACACGGTAATGGTAAAGTGCCGTGGCGCCATGGAAATAGAGCGGAAATCCGATATTGTAACTCATCGCCTCATCCAGCAAGGATTTTCCGGATTCCCATTCCCCGTATAGGGACAAATGAAATCCCAGGGCGCCCTTGCGCATCGGCGAAGGTATTTTCATGGTCAGACATCGGTTAACCGTTTCAAAAAACAGTTGTTTCTCGTCACAAACGAAGCATTTCCAAGCATAAATGATGTTCACCGCCGGGCTGTTTGGATCAAGTTTAATTGCTTTATCGGCCAGTTCTGCCATTTTTTCCTTTGCCCCCACGCTGCCCGGTCTGTCAAGCATATATAAATTGCCATGAAGACTGGCGAGCATGGCGTTGGCGATACCATTGCTGGCATCTTTTTGAATGGCCAAATCCAGTGCCCTGAATGCCTCCAGCGCCAGTTCGGGTGACATATGTACTTCATAATAATAGTACCGCAGGATGGCATCATAGGTATCGAGATTATCTGGTTTGCGCTGTAGTGACTCCCGCGAAAGCCGTTCCAGCAGGATACCGTATTCACTTCCCAAAATCCTTGCCGTTTCGCAGGCAATTTCTTCCTGAATGTTTGCCAGATTATCCACCGTCAGCTTGCGTTGATACCGCTCCGCCCAGACCTGTGCGTTGGTCATGCCGTCAATCAGTTTTATCAGAATGGTAAGTTTTGACCGATCGAGTCTTACGCTGCCTTCGATCAAAAAACGAACCCCGATTTTTTTCGCTAGATCCTGAAAGTTCTCAAAGTTATTATCTGAATATGCTTTTGCCCGGCAGGCGATAACCGTCAGGTCTTCATACTGGGTCAGTTCAAGCGATAATTCTTCGGTAAATCCCTGGGCAAAATATTCTTTTTCAGGATCGCCCGTGAGATTGTTGAAGGGCAGCACGGCAATACTCAGGTCACTTGGTATCTTCCGGATTGCATCATTATTTATTATTCCATCTTTATCAGGGATGCTCCGGAACTCTTCGGCAGTGAAGAATTTGGGCTTGTAGCCGCCTTTGGGAATGACGATGCGTATCGGATCATTCTTGCCGTCGACAAGATAATACAGGTACAGCGAACGCCGCAGACGGCCTGCCTGAATCCGGACGATGGGATCATAATCCGGATCAAAATCCTTATCCCGTCCAAATACTTTTATACCAATCTGATATCCTCGTAAGGCCTCATCACGGCCGGCCACGGTCTCTTTGACCAGGAATCGGAGCAATTCGCATAGTCTTTTTTTAGTGCTGAATTCAGCACTTTCGCAGATGCGTTCCAGCTGACGATTAATTTCCTGAGTGCTTTTTTTTGATGGAATTATCATGGATCAAAGGTCCTGAATTCTCATATGAATAAACGTCCGTTGGTAACTGCCCGGAATTTGTGATACGGTAACATACGGTAAATAACTTCTGTAACACGTCGTCAAATGTTACCTTTGTAATGATCTTTATTTCGTGTGTGAGCTAAGTAAAGAAAAGTTTTAAAAATTAATACTGTTATCCAGAAATGGCAAGCAAAAACTATGTTTTGAATATAGTTAGAGAAAACTTTCCCGGGTCTTACCGACTGATTACCGAACTGTATCACTCGAGTGATTATTTCAGATCATTATGTGAGGATTTTACTGATTGTCTTCAGGTTGTCAGACGGATAGAATCTTCTGATAAAATGTCCAGCAAAGGATATTACGAAGAATATGTAAAACTTTTAGATGAACTGGAAAAGGAATTGAGGGAAAAATTAAAACAATGACTACACATTATTTGAATATTAATTTGCATGTCTGAATAAAACAAAGGAATGAGCGTCATGAAAAAATTCGTAATTCTGCCGGTTATTTTTCTGACTGTAATCGTCCTGGTCCAGCAATGCCAGGTAAAATCATCGCCAAAACTGAATGACGAGCAGATCAGAAATATTGTGATGCGGTCGTATCAATATGTGGCCCTGTACAATGTCAACAACAAATTTGCGCTGGACAACGCCCGGAAAACGGGTACCAGCGGCTGGAATATTTGTGTTCCCGACACAAATCTCAAAGACCATACCATGCGGGATATAGCCAGGCCGAACAACGACACCCAGTATCTCGGCTGCATGCTCGATCTGCGCAAAGATCCGATAATATTGGAATTTCCGGCTTTTGACTCTAAATATGTATCTTTGATGTGCACAGCGTATGATCATTATGTTAACGTACCTTTGTCAACACGCCTCGGGGATTTTGCCAAACCTGAAAAAGTCCTGTTTTACTCAGCCCGGACCGAAGGCTACCACGGTGAACCGGTTGAAGGGATAGACCGCATTTTCGAAATGAGCGGGGATTTTGTATCCGCCATACTGCGGATCATGCCGCATGCCAGCGAGCCTGAGCGTTTTCATAAGATCAAAGCCCAGATGAAATCGGTAAAAGCGATCACTCTGGCGGAGTTCAAAGGCGGACCCGCAAAACCGGTCGACGATCCCCATTTTCCGTCTGTGGCAAAAACCGATGCGGATATTTTTGGCGGGAATTTGCTGGAAGTGATGCAATTTGTTTTTAACCACCTGACCTTTGATCCGAATAATGAGATGGACCAAGCGGTACTTGCCGCTTACAAACCGCTCGGTATTGTGCCCGGTGTTCCCTTTGACTCCACCAGAGTGGCCCGTATCGATAAAGCAAAGTTCCGTCAGGCAGCAGATAAGCTGAAAGAAGAAAATCTGGCCATGCTGCTGGAACCGGGAATGTTTATGAAAATGGCACCAAGGATACTACGTCCGAAGGGGCAGACGGATATCGATGCCATTCTTCACGTTTCGATCATTGGCCCTATCGGCCTGCCCAGAGAGGAAGCGATGTACCCCAATGTCGCCACAACCGATGACCGACCGATGAATGCCATGCATGACTACATAATCCGATTGTCAAAGGACGAACTGCCGCCGGCCAAAGCATTCTGGTCGGTAACTTTGTATGATTCGAAGAATGGTTTCTTTATCCCCAATGACCGCAAGAAATACAGCGTGGGTGAAAATGCCGGGATGAAACTGAATAAGGATGGCGGGATAGAAATATATGTAGCGGCTGAGCAACCCGACAGTGTACCGGTGGAAAACTGGCTGCCGGTCAACCGCTCAGATGAGAATCTGGATATCATAATGCGTATCTATGTGCCGGATCTGGAAAAAATGAAAACGTGGCAGGCCCCCAAGGCGGAAATGATTAATTAACCGGATTTACTATTAACCACGAACTGCACGAAGGACACGAAGTTCTTTCAATGATCTTTTCTTTGTATCCTTTGTGCACTTCATAGTGATTAAAAAGAGGATCGAAGTAAAATTCATCAAGGCTATGCGTATGGTATTAAGTGGGTTTCAAAAAATCCGGGTAAGGATTATATATTTCACGCTGCTTTTCGTGATGCAGGCAGGTGCACAGGACCCGGCACCGCCGGATACGATTTCACCAGCCCTGAAAATGGTATATTCCATCGAAGACGATCTGGCGAAAGATCCGCTGAAAGCTCCGGATACCTCCAGTCCCCGGGCGACGCTGCGCAGTTTTCTGGAAAATATAAACCGCGCCTATCGCGTAATGATGGCAGCCCAGACGGAAAACCTGAATTCTTCCGGACCGTTCACTCCGGCGTCGGTCAAATACATGGCCGGAAGTGCGGAGATCCTCTTTGAACGCAGCGTCTACTGCCTGGATCTGAGCCAGATCCCCGAAGCGTTCAGAAAAAATGTCGGATATATGAAAGCGCTGCAGCTGAAAGAGATCTTTGACCGTATCGATCTGCCTGCCTTCGCGAGCGTCCCCGATGCCGATGCCATCCAAAAGGATGAGGAGACCAGAAAATATCCCAGACTGCTCAAATGGCAGGTGCCCAATACCAATATCATAATCGGGAAAGTAGAAGACGGCCCACGGGAAGGGGAATATCTGTTCACCCCCCAGACCGTGTTGCGAATGGCCGAGTATTACAGCGATATAAAGGAACTTCCCTATAAATCCAGCAGATTTATATCGAAGGGTTTCCTGGATTTTTATCTGACCAATCCGGGTAGATTCCTGCCACCAAAGTGGGCGCAATGGCTCCCCGAATGGTCAAAACAGATGTTTCTGACACAGACGATCTGGCAATGGATTGCGCTGATCATCTTATTTTTAGCAGCCACTTTTTTATTGAAAATTTTGTACCGCTGGATGTTTAAACGGACTCATGGTGAATCACCGGCTGGCCGGATCTGGCGCAAGAGTATGTTTACATTTTCTTTGGTTCTGGTTTTCATACTGTTGACCTTTATTTTTGACTGGTATATAAAAAACACCGGATCGGTACTGATTATCATAAAAGCTGTTTTGTCTCCGGTTTTCTGGATTTTAATAGCTACAATGGTGTTTTTTATCGCCAGGGCACTGGCCGAGAATATCATCGAATCGCCAAAGATCGATCCGGAAGGGCTGCAGGCTTCCTATCTTCGTGCTCTGTTTTCGATGCTCGGTTTTGTGCTGGGGGCTGTGATCTTTATCTATGGCCTTTCGCGTATCGGAGTTTCTTTACTGCCCCTGCTGACCGGCGTCGGGATCGGCGGTCTGGCGGTGGCCCTGGCTGCACGTCCGACAATCGAGAATATCATCGCCAGTTTTATGATCTTTGCTGACGATCCCTATAAAGTCGGCCAGCGGGTCAGAGTGATGGGGCAGGACGGCATTGTGGAGTCGATCGGCCTGCGTTCAACCCGGATAAGGCTGCTGACCGGACCGCTGACCATTATCCCGAATGAAAAAATGGCTTCATCGGAAATCGAGAACATCGGCCGCCGGCCTTATGTCCGCCGGACTTTTAGTATCACCATTACATACGATACGCCGGTGGATAAGATCCAACGTGCAGTTACCATTGTGAAGGAAATTATGGCGGTACCTGAACCGACCACTTCTACTGGATCGGATTCTTCCAAAATGAAGGGTGAAGGTGAGGACGTGAAAGCAGAAACACCACATCCAAATGAAGCGATCAATAAACCGGGCTTTCCACCGCGGGTATATTTTGACGAACTGAATGCCGATTCGCTCAATATTCTGGTCAATTACTGGTTTCATCCACCGGACTATTGGGCCTATCTGGAACATGCCCATGGCATAAATCTTCAGATTATGGAGCGATTCCGGGCCGAAGGGATCGATTTTGCTTTCCCGACCCAGACGCTGCATCTGGCCGGTGATGAAAAGCGCCCGGTGGTGATTGGACCGGGAGGTGGTCCTGCAGAATGATCTTGATATAATCCACCACCTAGGTTCCCCTCTGTACATAAGGGAGGGAAAAGAGAAGTGGATCAATGATACCCGAAAAAGATAATCATATTTCAGGATGTATGCTGGCTAAAAATATCGGAATGGGTCTGATATTTATATTATTGCTCGCAAATCCTGTGCTGTTTGTCGTCTTGTGCGCACAGGACAGCCTTTATACCACTCCGGCTCCTGTTGATCCATATACATTGGAATTTTCGACCGAAATATTGGGCAATGAAGAAGCGGACAGCAGCGACTATTTTAAACCGGCCCTGGATGCCTACCCCTGTGCTTTTTATACTCCCGAAACACAACTGGCTTTCGGCGGCGGCGGGATCTTTACCTTTTTCACCAAAAAAGATTTTCAGTTGAATCCCTCAAAGATCGTGCTTTCAGGATTCTATTCCACGGTTAAAACGTATGAACTGTATGCCTACTCAAATCTGTTCTACGCGCGGAATACCATCGCCGCGAATATCGACCTGACCTTTGCCCACACGGTCGACCGGTACTATGGAAAAGGGAATGATACGCCCGATCTGGGCAATGAGGAATATATCCTCGAGAGCTATGGCGGTACTTTGGATTTCCAGCTGCCGCCGGCTATCGGAATGAGCGACCGTTCCGGATATATGCTGGAATACAGGCGCTATAGCGTTGTCGATCGAAGGGAAAATCCATATCTGCAGAATGATTCCCTTAACGGTATACAGGGCGGAAATATCTCGGGTATGGGTATCGTCTGGGTCTGGGATAAGCGCAATAACGTGCTTTTCCCGATTCATGGCGGTTTGATGCAGTTCATGCTGCTGTTTTATACCAGGGATTTTGGCAGCAATTATACTTACAACTGGGTGGAACTGGATCTGCGCCGGTACTGGTCCTACCCGTCTGATCATGTGCTGGCTGTCCAGATCTACCTCAATGCGGTAGGCGGTAATCCCCCGTTTTACAAATTGCCGGCACTCGGTGGCGCCAAAAAATACGCGGGTATTTTCAGGGCCGTTACAGGGATGATGTCTATCTGGCGCTTCAGTTTGAATATCGACAATATTTCTGGAAGCGCCTTGGTTTTGTGGCCTTCGTATGTACCGGTGATGTCAATTCGGAAATCACGCAATTCCATTTGAGGAATCTTAAAAAAGCTATGGCGTCGGGCTGAGATTTCTGTTCAATGAAGAGAAAAAAATAAATCTGCGGGCGGATATCGGCTTCGGAAAAGATACCAGCGGCATCTACTTTTGAATGGAAGAGGCATTTTAAATGGGCCCTGATGCAAGCCATAACAGCTCCGAATGATGCAGCATGTGTTTCTTCGAAAAGGCTTCTAATGCTCTTTAAATTTGATTTTAGAGCGATTATGCGATGATTAAATCAGTATAAAAATTTCGGTAGGTTTCATAATCATTTATTTGGAGTGGAGGAGTATATGAAAATCTTAAAATTTATGGTGAGTCTACTATTCATGATTGCTGTCCTGTCCTGCACACAAGAACAGCAGCGTCCGGCGGGCAAGGTCTCCATCCCCTATCCGCTGGCGGAATGGAAAGGTGTCAAAGGAAAGGTGCTTGCGGATTCAGAACCTGATTTTGTGGGACCGCCAAAAGCGCCGAAAGGGGCACCAAACGTGCTGGTCATTATGCTTGACGATGCCGGTTACTCAAATGCCGGTTCATACGGCGGTGCGATCAGAACGCCGACCTTTGACCGGATCGGCAATGAAGGGATCCGCTATACCCATATGTCAGTGGCCGCGGTCTGTTCACCCACACGCGGCGCCCTGCTGACCGGTCACAACACCCACACCATCGGGCTGGGCAATATCACCGAATTCTCTGTCGGCTATCCCGGATACAATGCGCAGATGGACTATAAAACCCCGTCTATTGCTAAAATTCTGACCGACAACGGTTATGCGACGGCGGCTTTCGGTAAATGGCATAACACCCCCATGGAGGAGGCATCACCGGTGGGGCCTTTTCAGTCATGGCCGACCGGTATATGGGGATTTGAGTACTTTTATGGATTTCTCGGCGGGGAAACAAATCAATTCCATCCGTTATTATATGAGAACACTACACCGATCGAAACACCTGCAACCAATGCCGATGGTTCGGTCTATCATCTCTCCCACGATATGGCCGATAAGGCAATCAAATGGCTGGACAACTGGAAAGGGCTGCGTGATACACCGTTTTTCATGTATTATGCTCCCGGGGCTATACATGCGCCGCTGCACGTTCCCAAAGAATGGCGTGACAAATATAAGGGAAAATTCAACCAGGGATGGGATGTGTATCGAGAAGAGGTGCTTGCCCGTCAGAAAAAATTAGGTCTGGTTCCGGAGGATACAAAACTGGTACCGCGCCCTGAATCCATACCGGCTTTTGATTCGTTCAGCGAAAAAGGCCGGGCCTTCCTTTCGCGTCAGATGGAGATCAATGCGGCCTTTATGGAACATGTCGATTACCATATAGGCAGAATGATCAATCATCTTGAGGAAATGGATGAACTCGATAATACCCTGGTCATCTATCTCACCGCCGACAACGGTGCTACGGCTGAGGGTACACCTACCGGCGCCGTGTCTGAACTGCTGATGCAGAATGGATTTCCTCCGCTGACCATGGAGCAGCAGCTCGGTCTGCTTGAACAATACGGCGGGATCGAAGCATGGGGCGGACCGCATATGAACAACCATTTTTCGGTGGCATGGGCCTGGTCCACGTCAACCCCGTTCCAGTGGACCAAGCAGATTGCTTCCCACTTTGGCGGAACCGTATCGGCTACAGCGATCCGGTATCCCAGGTTGATCAAGGCAAATGGGGAGTGGCGGCGACAATTCCAGAATGTCACCGATATCTTTCCGACCATCCTGGAAGTGACCGGGATCGAACAGCCGGATTATGTCAACGGGCAAAGAGTGATCGAGCGACCCGGAAAGTCCCTGGTGTATGCATGGAACGATCCTGATGCCGCGACCAAACATCCGACGCAATACTTCGAATTTACCGGTTTTATGGGGCTTTATAACGAGGGGTGGTCGCTGGCCGGGAAACCCTACCGGATCCCGTGGTCGGTCGATCCGCAGGCGCTGGCCAATTTCGATCCCTTTAACACCAAATGGGAACTGTATAATATTGCCGATGATCCGGCTCAGTCCAGAAATCTGGCAGATCAATATCCTGAAAAAATAAAAGAACTGGAGGCTGTATTCTGGGATGAGGCAGATAAATACAATGTTTATCCCATAGGCGGGGGACTGGCGAGGATGCTGCAACCCGAAGCAAATCCTGCCGCTGCCGCAAAAAAGCACTGGGAACTGACCACAAATGTGTATCGTGTTCCGGAGCTGGCCGGTCCCTATATAAAATCAAACAACTATACGGTAAATGCTTATATCACGGCTGATAAAACGACCGAAGGGGTGATCTATGCTGTCGGTGACCGGATGGGTGGTCAAGCTCTGTTTATCAAGGATGGTAAGCTGCGCTACAGTTTCTCAACGCTGGCCCTCTACTGGCATGATTTCGAAGGGGTAAACATCCCCTACGGTGAACTCAAGATCACCCTGAAACACACCATGAAAGAAGCGCGGCTGAACGGCCCCTCGACGGTAGAGTTGTTTATAAATGATAAAAAGGTCGGGCAGGTGGATATAAAAGCGACCGTTTACGGGGCATATACGGGGCATGAACCCTTTGATGTCGGCCGGGATGAAGGGATGCCGGTGAATCCCGAATACGAAGCAAAAGGTAATTTCAGGTTCACCGAAGGGAAGTTGCACAAGGTGGTCTTTGATATCATGCTCCCCGGGGAGCCGCAGGTCAGCGCTTCCGAGTTGACCGACATCGATTGATAAAATTTTTTAACTTAAGCACAAAGGTCACTCCCGAAGGGTCTCCTTCGGAAGTAAATCACGATCTCATTTCTATTGCTTTCTTCTTCGTGTCCTTCGTGTTCTTCGTGGTGATTAAATTGATGGGAATTACATCAGATCCTGACAGAATACTCTAGTCATAAGAACCCAACAAAAGAAAGGAAAATCTAATGAAGAAGACCTTGATGGTAGCTGTAATCGTGCTGATGAGTGTCATTGTTAGCGGGGCGCAGGAAATCGGTGTGCGTTTTGGCGACGTGACAGGCGGAAACGTGGCGGTTGATGGGGTATTCAGCTCCGGCAAATTCAGCCGGATCCACGGCGACGTTTCGTTCGGTGACGGGGTTGGCATTGACCTATTGTGGGATTTTTTCTATAAGCCGTTTGGCGGGGAAGCATTCGACTGGTATATCGGTGCCGGACCTTACAGTTTTCTGGGAAACCCGTTCCAACTGGGTGTGGTTGCTGAGGTCGGACTGGAGTACCATTTTCAGGGGATTCCCATTGCTATTGGCGGAGACTGGCGGCCCTATTTACGGATTATTAAGAATACCGATTTCGGCTGGGGCGGTTTCGGATTCAATGTACGCTTTGTCTTATAGCATGATCTTTGCTGGTATGATTTTTGTGACATAATATTAGTGCAATTTATAAGATCGGAATGTGGAATTCGGAGTTCGGAACCTGGGTTCCAGCATTGAGATCTCGGAATGCGGAATTGTGTAAAAAAAAACGATACCAAATTCGCATAAATGTATTAAATATTTTTGATCTCGTAAACCTGACTCCGCATTCCGAGTTTCGAGCTCCGCACTTTATCTAATTTTATAATTAATCAGAAAGGTAATGTATGAACTCTGCTTTAAGAATACTTATTGTACTCCTGTTGATTCTGGTTATTAATTCAACACGATCATGGGCGCAGGATGACAAAGCTTCACTGGCAAAGGAGGCGGCCAATCCGATTGCCAACCTCATGAGTTTTCCATTTCAGAACAACATTGATTATGACTACGGTGAATTCGACCGCAGCCGGAATGTCCTGAATATCCAGCCGGTCATTCCGCTGATGGGCGGCAAACTGATCACCCGCACGATCATTCCGTTTGTCTGGATGCCGAACTACGACACCGAAGATGAGTTTCTGTTCAAAGGCCTGAGCGATATGACTTTTACCGCCTTTTATGTACCCGAATCAGAGGATATGATGTGGGGCCTGGGGCCGGTGCTGGATATTCCCACCGGCGGCAGCAAACGTGGTTCCGGAAAATGGAATATCGGACCGTCGGTGGTTGTGCTGTCGCAGAGCGGAGACTGGACCCTGGGCATCCTGGCCAACAATGTCTGGTCGTTTGCCGGCGATTCGGACCGGCCAAACATCAACCGCGGGCTGCTGCAGTATTTCATCGTACTGCAGCTCGGCGACGGCTGGTATGTGAACAGCGCACCGATCATCACGGTCAACTGGAAAGCGGCGGAAGGACAGCGCTGGGTCGTTCCCTTCGGACTGGGTGCTGGTAAACTGTCTTTTGTCGGTAAATTGCCTTTAAATCTGCAAGTTGGTGCTTTTTACAACGCCGTACGTCCTGATATCGGTCCCAAGTGGCAGTTCAGGATTCAGGCGCAGGTGCTTTTGCCAACGAGTATATTAACCGGAAAGTAACTGACTTGGATTAGTGTGGGAACTCGGAACTGGGAGCTGGGGATGCGGAGCACGGAGTATAGAGATCGGAATGCGAAGCCGGGCTGGCAGAATTGGATTATGTAAGCATGGCTTCGTATATTTCAAATTATGCTGACGCATAAATCCTCTGAATATAATAATTGGTGTGCGGTAATTCGGATCCCGGAATTCGTATCTCTGTTTCCCCGAGATGGTTCACAATTTCCCACTCCGAGTTCTGCACTCCGCATTCCCAGTTCCGAACTCCAAATTCCGCGTTCCGAGATGCGCATTCCGCATTAACATAGGTTCCGCACAATGAAATTTTTTCTGCCATTTCTTCTCCTCGTCACCGGTGTCTATGCCTCATCTCAGACTGATTCAATTGTTTTTAATAACGGCAATGTTATAGACGGCGAAATCAAATCGATGGACCGGGGTGTCTTTCAGATAGAAACGGATTATTCTGACAGTGACTTTAAAATAGAGTGGGATCAGATCTATGCCATAAAAACAACGACCTTCTTTTTTATCACATTGAACGATGGTATGAAATATTATGGAACCTTAGAATCGACGGCGGCTCCAAAGATAAATATTTTGACTGTCGATCAGAAAATCGTGGAATGTAATCTGGATGACATTGTATACCTGCAGCAATTCAAAAAAAATTTTTGGGACAGACTGTATGCTTCAATTGATCTCGGAGTCAGTATAACCAAAGCGAAAGATCTGCGCCAACTGACTTCGCGCAGCACACTGGGTTATCGTGCTGAAAAATGGTTCCTGGACGCGACATACAATTTGTTTCGCTCGACACAAAAAGAAATCGAACCGATCAAGCGGACTGACGGAAAGATCGATTACCGTTATATACTGCCGCGCCGCTGGTATTCGATCCTCACGATTTCACTGGCCTCCAATACTGAGCAAAAACTGGATATGCGCCTGAATCTGCAATTGGGCATGGGCCGGTTTTTACTGCGTACCAACCGTGCTTACTGGGGCGTAAAATTGGGTGCCAACCGGAATGTCGAACGCTATACCAGCGAAACCCCGGACCGCAATAGTTGGGAAGGTTATATGGGGACTGAATTGAATCTATACGATATTGGTGATCTCAGCCTGCTAACCAGTCTGGTAGCCTATCCGGGTATAACAGAAAAAAAGCGGCGCAGGGCCGATTTCGATCTGGATACCAAATATGACCTGCCGTATGATTTTTATATCAAAATAGGATTGACGGTAAATTATGATAACCAGCCTGCTGAAGGCGCTGATGAATTGGATTATGTATTTCAGACCGGTTTCGGCTGGGAGTGGTAGGAGTTGAACAGAGCGAGGTTTCATCCGCAGGATTGTCGAACTGTTTATTTGTCAATCGGGAACGACTCTGGAAAGCAACATGACCACGCTGCTGTGACGGTATTAACTCATCCTTCCGCTTCTCTATGATGGAAGACACATCAATTAATTTAACCGCGAAGACCACGAAGAACACGAAGAAAATGCTTTGGAATTGACTTCTTGATCTTCTGCAGAAGGGAGATTCTTCAGACCTTCAAAAAAGTCCTTCGTGGTCCATAATAGTTAAAATACTCAGTACTCTGTTTCCGAAAATTTCTAAAATTGCGATCAATGTCAGAGAATTCGAACAGGCAACCTATTATAACAAAGATATGCTTAATAAGAGACCCGATGAGGCGGAAAATGAACGGTCATGAATCCTGCATTAGAATAAACCATCATGTATGTGCCTATCTTTGAATTTATATATTCGCTCATGAAGACATTCTGAAAAGGATTTTCCTTATTGGGATCCTGTAAATCAAATCAGACTGATCGCAATAGGATGATCTTTCGTGAACTTTGTGTCAGCAATCGGTCTAAATTTGCCATATCATTTTCAATGATGTTTTTATCGTGTTCAATTGTAAACTGGTGGCTAAAACAGTATATATATGTCTTATTCGAGAGGGTGGAGCTGTGAAAGACCTGAAAATTATCGTATTACAATTATCTCTTTTTTTCTTCTTCCAGACCTGTCATAACCAGCCTGATAGTGACAAACACTTTAAAGATCAGCTGATTCAGGCCGGAAAACGATGCTATGACCGGGGACTGTTCTGGGGCACAGGCGGTGATATCAGTGTGCGCATTCCGGATTCGGATCGTTTTATCATCAAAGGGACCGGACATTGTGTCGGGGACCTCGAGTACCGCAAATTATCTGTGGTAAATCTTGATGATAGTCTTATGAATGGACCGGCCCCTTCCCATGAAACCGCGATCCATAGTGCTATATACAAACTTCGTCAGGATGTAGGTGCGATCCTGCATATGCATGCGCCCTATGCAACCGCCTGGGCAACAGCAGGCTTGAAAGTACCCGCGATAACGCAGCAATCGGTGACGCTTTTGCAGGACTGCGGGATTGTTTCGTACCATCCGGTCGGTTCGGAAGCACTCACCGAGGCAATCACCGAGCTGTACAGTAATCCCGGAACAAGCGTTGTTCTTATGGAAAATCACGGTGTATTTGTGGTCGGCAAGGATCTTGAAGATCTGCTTTACAAGGCCGAAACAGTTGAAAATACAGCGCGGATTGCGTATTTGTGCAAAGCACTGGGGGATCCCCGGGATTTTGTCTCGCAATTGACCTATTGATTACTATTTACGTTGTACACATCTTTAATGTGTTCGGATCATTGGTTTCCGGTTAAAAGAATTTAATCGGATTAAAAATATCTTCGATATTAAAAGGGGATGCTTCATGCAAGTATACCGGATAAACATCCATATATTTTTGATGTTGCTGCTTAGCGTTCAGGCAGCATTTGCACAGACATATTTCATTCAGCCGGACCGCGTCTTTGACGGGTAGGATATGCACCTTGGCTGGATGGTCGTCGTCGAATGTGAGCATATCAAAGCGGCGGGGGGCCTACAGCTGAGATCGAAGCGCCCGATACTGCCGGTACGATCGCTTTGCCCGGCATGACCCTGGCGCTGTTCGGTTCAGGTGAAATAGCGCTGATCGCCTTCCCATCCATCGGATTTTTTGCCTCTGTTATGTGGTCGGTCCATAAACTTCAGAATATTGAATTAATAGAGAGAGAATCTGACAAACCATCTGAGTTATGATCCTTTTGGATCAATAAAGGCTGTCATGCTGGCACAGCCGGATGATGAAATATATAACTAGGTGGCTCTCAGGTTGAAGTAAGAAAGTGCAGTTCTGACAGCTCGTCTGATATATTTTTCCGGGAAACGGTTTCACAAACGCAAATCACTAAAAGGCAGTATGGCAAAAAAAGGCGTTACTCTACAGTATCCAGGCTGATGCCGAGCTTATCCAACCGGTAGCGCAGTTTTCCGCGGCTGATTTTTAGCAGCCTGGCTGCGTGACTTAAATTTCCGCTGGCCTTTTTTAAGGCACTGTTGATGATATTGCGCTCTAAATCTTCCAATGCAATGCCCTTGGTGGGCATCGTGAAATGCTCTGACGGTAAACTGATCCTGCCTGGTTCGGATGCCTGTACTTTATAGCCTGAGTTCATCTGTTTGCACAAATTAAAATTCAGATTATCGGCACTGATCCATTCATCCGCCTCAAACAATACGACGCGCGCAATGACATTCTGTAATTCCCTGATATTTCCGGGCCAGGAATAACTTTTAATGATTTCGCGGGCCGCCGGCGTTATACCTTTTATTTGCTGGTTTCTCTGCTGACTGTACTGTTCGATGAAATATTCAGCAAGCAGCAGTACATCGTCACTTCGGTCTCTAAGAGGCGGGACTTCGATATATCCGACATGCAGCCGGTAATACAGATCTTCACGAAATTGACCTTTATTTACCGCATCCAGAAGATTTACATTGGTTGCAGCTATTATCCGTACGGAGATATTTATTTCCTGTAATCCTCCGACTCTGCGAATACGTTTTGTCTCTACGGTTTTTAATAATTTAACCTGCAGACTCAAAGGCAGATCACCTATCTCATCTAAAAATATGGATCCCCCTTCGGCAAGTTCGAACAAGCCTTTTTTCATTACATGGGCCCCGGTAAATGAGCCCTTTTCATGACCGAATAATTCTGATTCCAGTAATTGTTCCGGGATTGCGCCGCAATTTATTTCCACGAAAGGCCGTTCGTAGTTTGCGCTGCAGTTATGAATCATTTTGGCGATCAGTTCCTTGCCTGTCCCGTTTTCGCCGACAATAAGGGTGGTTAAAAAAGGAGTTTTTGCTATTTTCTCAGCGGTTTCGATCACCTTTTTTATAACTGGTGACTCACCTATGATAAGTGTTTCGTTCATACCCATAGATTCAAGCGTATTCCTATCGCCGTTTTAATATCCGGTACACCTTGTGGATGAACTGTATTTGCATAGTTAACCTGTTATATAATATCGACATAATAAAAAACAACTTAAGCATAAATATTTCAATCTGGGTGGGGATTGCTCAATCATCCGGTGATATTGCCCGGCGTTCATTGTCGGTCTGTCACTATTTGTTGATTGAAATCGTTCACTGAAGTCTGATTTTCCTGCATTATGATTTATGCATCATCTCTTTTAAACCGTCACTTATCAGGTAAAAACTCATCACCGTGAAGGTAATAAAGATGCCCGGAAAAGTGGATACCCACCAGGCATAGGATAGCGATTCGCGGCCGTCATTAATAATGTTACCCCAGCTGGGAGTTGGCGGCTGCACTCCAATTCCCAGAAAACTCAGCGCCGATTCGAGTAAAACCACTTCAGCCACTTTTAACGGGGCTGTGACAAATATGATCGAAATGCAGTTCGGAATAATATGTTTGCATATAATCCGCATGTGGCTGTAGCCAAATCCCTTCACGGCGAGAATAAACTCCCGTTCTTTCAGGGAAAGCACTTCTGCCCGTACCAGCCGGGCGGTTTCCATCCACCCGGTCAGCGCCAGCAGCGGAATGAGGTATAAATGGGTAACTTCGAAAACTGCAATAATAGTGATCGTCAGAAAAATAAGCGGAAAGGCCAGCAGAAAATCAAGAATTCGCATCATTAACGCATCCGTATATCCGCCGAAATAGCCGGATATGCTTCCGTACAGTACACCGATCGTTATTGAAATGAGAACTACACTGGCGGCGATAAAGAGGGAAATCCGTCCGCCATGGAGAACCCGGCTGAACAGATCCCGGCCATATTTGTCGGTTCCAAACAGGTGGTCCGCCGACGGGGAAAGGTAGCGGTCCGCAACCAGATCACCCTGAACATTGGGATCCTGACCGGATAACAGATCCGCCAGCACCGCTCCGAAAATCAATATCATAACGATTATTATGCCGGTCAGTGCTGTCCTGTTTTTCCAGAAGCGGGGGAGGAGCTGATAATCAAATTTGGATTCCACGATAAGTATTCCTGATCTATACGGGATCTATAGCTGTTTTATTTTTATCCGGGGATCGACAATCAAATACAGTATATCGGATAACAGATTTCCCAGAATAACCGTCAGGGTCGCAATGAAATTGCTGGCCAAAATCACCGGAAAGTCATGGGCAAACAACGCATCAACGGTTATTCTGCCCATGCCGGGCCATCCGAAAATATATTCGGTTATTACCGCACCGCCGATTAAAAAAGGTATATATAAACCTATCAGAGTGACCACCGGCAGCAGTGCATTTTTAAGCGCATATTTAAACAGTATGTCAGATTTTTTCAGGCCGTATGCCTTGGCCATTTGTATATAAGGTTGTCTGAGGACGTCGATAAGACTGCTGCGTACAAACCGTGCGGTATATGTTATAAATGGAATGGAAAGAACCAGCGCGGGCAGAATCAAATGCCTGATCCTATCCCAGACAATCGGCCAGAATCCTTCTATACTGTGCAGCGAACTCATCTGACTCGATGGCAGCCAGCCCAGGTGTAATGAAAAAATCATAATCGCAATTAATGCGACCCAGAAGCCCGGCATGGAGTATAAAAATAACAGAACAGAGTTTGTGATAATATCTAATTTCCCGTTCTTTTTTAGCGCCGTGATTACACCGATGATGATCCCGAGGACTAACTGTATCACAAAAACCGGAACGGTCAGTCTCAGGGTGTTCGGAATAGTTTCGTAAAATATATCGAGAACGGCGCGGTGCTGCATCAGGGAAATACCGAAATTTCCCTGGATAAATTCGATAAGCCAGACGAAATACTGCTGCCAGAGTGGTAAATTAAATCCCATCTGTCGGCGTATATTCTCCACGACAGAGGGATCTATCTCAGGCCTGGCATATAACATAAGCGGATCGCCGGGGGCCAGATGGATAATAAAAAAAGTCATACTGAGCACCCCCCAGACCATCAGGCATGCAATGAGCAACCGGCGCACAATGAATGTTAGCATTTCACCTTCTGCATATTTCTTCGATCAATTTTAATACGGAATAGAACACATCCCCGGTAATCCAGCTTAAACTTCTTATACTCATAATTTTTCCGGAAAGTGGCAGGCGATAGACCGGTCATCGCCTGTTTGATGTAATTCCGGATTTTTGATATAACATAGATGTTTGACATACCGGCAGACATCCACAAAAGGGCATCCCTCATACGCCGGATCTGTCCGGTCGGACTGCCAGCTCACGGTCGATGCAGATGCATTCAGCTGCATCCGGGCGGATTGAATCAGTTGTCTTGTATAGGGATGTCCGGGATTGCCTACGAGAATCCGGGTTGGAGCGATTTCAATCAGGCGCCCCCGGTACATGACTGCTGCACGGTCGGTGGCATATGCAATGGCTGCCAGATCATGCGAGATGAGCAGCAGTGTCAATCCAAACTGTTTCCGGATCTTTGCCAGCAGATCAAGTATCTGTCGTTTCATTGATGCATCCACACTGGATGTCGGTTCATCCGCTATGATGAATGAAGGATTTAATGTCAGAATGCGGGCAATTACAACACGTTGTTTTTGACCGCCACTCAGCTGATGCGGTAATGCATCCAGTATATCCATCTCAAGCCCGACGGAATTTAGCAGTTGTTCAAGATGCCCGGCTGTCATGGCACGGGGCATCCGGCCCAGCACCTGCAATGGTTCACTCAGCGCATACCTGATGGTGTGTATGGGATTAAGGGAACGCCCCGGATTTTGAAATATCATCTGGAAGTTAGATCGTAACTTCCGAAATTCAACAGAATTTAACTCAATGACATTTATATTTTGATGGAGAACCTGTCCCTGATCCGGTTCGGTCAGTCTGACCAGGCAGCGCCCTAATGTGGACTTGCCACTGCCGGTCTCGCCGACCAGGCCGAAGCTTTCCGCTTTCAATATATTGAATGATACATCATCCACCGCCCGGGTTTCCGGTCTAATATTCCCGGCAATCCCCGATTTCTGATGAAAAACCTTCGTTAAATGTCTTATCTCAAGGAAATTAGTAATATTCATCATCGCAGCCTGTTTACAGGTCGGCTCAGGTTTTATCCTGAATTGTTTGTCCGATCCTCATACGGTTCACTTTCACCATATACCGGTAACCATCAGCTATGACATCCCGCCGGGGCAGGGATATACTACGTTATCGGACGTAAATCATTGATTATTATAAGATTTTAAGAATTAAATCAAAGCCGGCAAGGGTAGGGTGGCACCTCGCACGGATTAATCAGTAATCAAATACAAGGGATGAGGGATAAAATGATCATGTTGGATCAATGATCAAATTCAGTTGCATATACGGTTCAATTTTTATGTTTCATCCAGCGGACGAAAATACATTTAAGCCGGATGTTCAATCCATGGGTGGTGGCAGGCAGAAATTCACGGAGCGAGGAAAAAGACGGAAAATACCGGGAATTAAATCATCTCAGAGAAGGACCGGATATATTCACTTGCACCATTTTTCAAAAGCTGATCTAAATTACCCTGGTAAACAACCTTACCCTTTTTCAATATCACGACTGATCCGGCCAGCGCGGAAACAATGCGCATATCATGACTGATAATGAGCAGAGCAAATGTATGTTTTTTTTGCAGCTCAACCATCAGATTTAATATTTTCAGCTGGGTGGTTACATCCAAAGCGGTAGTGGGTTCATCGGCAATAATCAGTGCCGGTCTGCAACTCAGGGCCATAGCGATCATAATCCGTTGTGCCATGCCGCCGCTGAGCTGATGCGGATAATGGTGAAGCAACCTTTGCGCCTGGGGTAATCCCACCTCCTGCAGGCATTCAAGTGCTTTTGCACGGGCGTCAGAAATTGAGAGGCCTGAATTCGTCCTGATTACTGCCGTTAATTGATCCCCGATTTTAAAGACCGGATTCAGGGCTGACACCGGTTCCTGAAAAATCATTGAAATTTGTTTACCCCGTAAAGCCGCAAATGAATTCTTACCGATACGGGTAAGTGGTAAACCGCGGAATATAATTTCACCGCTCACTTGTTGCACATCTTCCGGCAGCAAATCCATAACAGCCAGGGCTGTCAGGGTTTTACCGGAACCGGATTCACCCAAAAGAGCGGTTGTTTCGCCCGGGTTGATCGTAAAAGATACATTATCAAGAAGTACAGTGTTTTTTGAAGGGAGGGCCGTTTGAACCGACAGATTTTTTATCTGCAGCAGCGGTTCTTTTTTATCATCCTTATGCATACAAAATCGTAACCGACCGGTTCATTCTATTCCGTCACATACCATTTTTCCAGGTTATAGACTGAACTCAGGGCGATCGGTGTTACATTCTTAAACCGGTTATTGACGGCAATCGCTTTGTCAATCCAGAAAAGAAAGGTATAGGGCTGATCCTCATATACCATTTGCTGAAACTCCTTCCATATTTTCGCAGCCGTCTGCCGATCCATTTCCTCCCGACCCTGTTCGATCAGCTGGTCAACTTTGGGATTTGCATAGCTGACAAAATTGAACAGATTGGTTGCCGAAGAGTGGAAAATGGGTGTTGGATCAATATAGTAGGAGGAACTCCACCCGTTGATACAGGCATCAAAATCTTTATTTTGTATCTGCGTTATAAAATTGGTCCATTCGAGGGTTTGGATATTGACTTTGACTCCGATCTTACGCATTTGTTCCTGGGCAATTACCGCCACATCCGCCTTTATCTGGTTTCCGGCACCGTTCAACAGGGTAAACTCGAAATTTTTCCCATCTTTATCAACATAGCCATCGCCGTCGCCATCGCTCCAGCCTTCTGCGGCTAATATTTCCTGAGCTGCCTGTGGATCAAAGGGTATCTCTTCGATATCCTCATTGTAAGCCCATTTTATCATAGGGGGCAGAGGACCCAGACAGGATTTCCCGTATCCAAATAACACGGCTTCGATAATCTTCTTACGATCGAGGGCCATGGTCAGCGCACGGCGGATATTTTGACCTGAAAATAATTCATGTTGTCCGTTATAGCCGATAAAATAATATACTCTTCCTGCTACCTGGTAGATGTTCAGATTATTGGTTTCTTTCCGTAAATTTTCAATTTCTGCCGGCGGGATATTGGTCATCATATCGATTTCACCGGTCTTGAGCTGCATCAGCAGATTTGCTTTATCCGGTACGATTTTGAATACAATGCGATCCAGATGCGGTGTGTCGCCATAGTATTTTTCATTCGGTACCAGTTCAATAACCTGCTGGCTGACCCATTTATTTAACCGGTAGGGTCCGGAAGCCAGTGGATTCCGGCCAAACTCATGACTGCGCAGTGCACCGGGGTCGGCATTCTCGAGAATATGTTTGGGCAGAATTTCACCGGCGGTATCAAATATCTGCGCCGGGTAAGCTTCACTGAATACAATGGTTACGGTATGCGGGTCCTCTATAGTCACTTCTTTGATATATTCGGTGACTCCTTGTCTTGGACTGGCAACTGTGGTATCCATGAGCAGGTCAAAGGTAAATTTCACATCGTCGGCAGTGATCGGAACTCCGTCCGACCATACCAGGTTGGGGCGTAAATGATAGGTCAGTCTCAGGTGATCCTCCGAACTTTCCCAGGACTCGGCCAGCTCCGGTTCAAATTCGGACTGATCATTGAGATCGGCAAGCCCGAGCAACATCAGGTGCGTGATTTCCTGCGCCAGCACGGATTCCCCAAACAGGGGATTAAAGGAGTCAACGTCATTGGACACGCCGATAATGATCGTGCCCCCTTTAGCGGGGGCAGAGCCGGCAGAAGGTGCCTGACCGACATCTATGTAATCGCTGCTGAGTATAAAATAAAGGGCCAGTAATAATAGTATGCCGGTCACACCAAAAAACCATTTTTTCATCTTTCTATCCTTATTTTTTCAGCTGATACGATTATCTTCAAATCGTAATATCGTGTTACCAAGGCGGATCAGCGATCCATCATGCAGTAGGCAGCGGGATGTGATTCGTTTTCCGTTTAAATACACGCCATTCCTGCTTTTCAGATCCTCGATCCAGATGTTCTGGTCTTCGCTCAAAATGGCTGCATGAAGATAGGAAACCTGTTCATCATTTATGACAATTGTATTCTCAATATTCCGCCCGATGGTGGTTTTCCCTTCTTTTATTGGGAACACCACACTGCTTTGATCGCTGGTCAGAATCGATAAACAGGGACCGGTTATTTCCTCGCTGGTCCCGAATTCGAATCCACAGTTTGTACAGTATCGGTTTCCATATCGGTTTTTTTGATTGCAGGCCTGGCAGATAAAACCTGTAAACTCGCTTTCAGTCATAGAATCATTCAACAGTTGTCTTACTGAGTTCTTCTTTTATCAGATTTATCATTTGTTTCGCATGTTGGTCACTGGGCTTGATTTCAAGATTTTTTTCAAATATTTCAAGTGCTTCTTTAAATTTTCCCATTTTAAAATAGACAAGACCAAGGTTCGAACGTACCTCTTGGACATTTATTTCACGGTGGGTTAAGGTAGCTTCCATTTTATCAGGTACGAGCTTAAATCTACATTGCCCGCAATAATTATCGGTTTCTTCAATATGTGCCCCGCAATTGGGACAGGAATTCATTGGGTACTCCCTTGTTTGATCTGATACAGTATTTTATATGGTTATACTAATTTTCGTTACCTTTTACTGCTATCTTTAGGTTTAATCCATATAAAAAATACCGAAAAATATATTCAATCATTCCGCATTTGCGGGATCTGTATGCGTGTTTATTCCGGTATAAACAACGGCAAAGATTCTCTCAGAGTGGATATGAGTTGTTTTATAATATTTATTTATTGTGTGGGCAGGAATCGAAGATAATATAAATAAGTTGTTGATCTTATACAATCTCAGTTACCCTCTGATCGGATCAATAATTTTTTATGCTCTGGCGGATCAGTCACTTCTGCCAGGGGGATAAGCAGCTTGAAAACCGTACCTTCTCCCGGGTCAGACCGTACAGCCAGATTCGCGTTATGGCGGTTGGCTATATCTGTAACTATGGAAAGTCCCAATCCTGTTCCTTTTCCTCTTTCTTTGGTTGTGAAGAACGGGGTAAAAATATCCGCAAGTAATTCGGAAGGAATTCCCATCGCATCATCTCTGAATTCGACCATGGCGAACCGGTTTGATGTATTTAAAATTTCCTCCCAGTCTTTTGCATTCTGGCAGTAGTTGCGGCCAAAATGATCTTCCTCAATCAGCGACCCGGAGGTTATTTCCCGCGATGAGATTTCCAGGCAAGATCCCTTCTCGGACATCGCATCGAAGGCATTTTTAGCTAAATTCAGGTATATCTGATTAATTTGATAGGGATCGCCGTGCACCGGCAAAGGTTTTGACGATATATTTCTGGTTATTTTGATATTTTTTGGTTTGATGATCTCGATCGTTTCCAGAAAATCAAGCAGATTTGCATTGATATCGAAATACTGGAACTGTTCCTTGCTCTTATATGCCATGGCCTTGAAGCGGTTTAGATAATTCATCATGCGCTTCACCTGCTGGGGAATTTTTTCCAGCGGTTTTTGCAGATTTTCCGGTATTTCCTGCATCATAATCAGCTGAGATACTGCGGAAATGATCGTCAGGGGGTTGTTTAATTCATGAATGATCTCGGTGATGAATTGACCAATGGATGAAAGCTTCTCCAGGTGAATGAGTAAATTTTCCTTTTTGGATAATTCGGCATACGTATTTTGAAGCAAATGGTATTTGCTTTCCAATTCCTTATAGGCGATTTCTTTTTCCCTGGATGCCTGGAGCAGAATCATCTCCATATTTTGATAGGCAGTAGCTAATTCATCCAGCAGAAGTTTATTTTCGGCTTGCAGCTCCTCAGCTGTGACTGACGGCTCTTCCATACTTTTTGGTCTGCAGTTTGCTATCCATACTGATGAAATTTTTGCTCTCAAAATTTATATCATCGACATATTGAGTCAGCTCCTTAACTTTTACATCAATATTCATCCGTTTATAAATTTCAATTGCTTTCAGGTAATATTCTTTGGAAACATCCGGCAGGTCGTTTTCATAGGATATTTTGGCAAATGATTCATAAGTGTCCGCCAGGCCTTCCTCATATTCTTTCGCCATATTTATTTTGATGCTCTCGTTGAGGAAACTCTGGGCCTTTTTGAAATCACCGTCGGTGGCATAGATCAGCCCGTAGATGTGATAAGCTTCCGCGATGCCCAGGATATCATTCATGCGTTTAAACAATTTTACCGCTTTTTCAGTATAGGATTTTGCCTTGATCAATTCCTTCTTGCGTGCATACGTTTTTCCCAGATTCAGATAGGTCAGGGCGCGCAGCTGTTTTTCATCCGTCTGATCGGTTAAAGTGAGACAGTTCTGAAACGATTCAATGGATTTATCCCAGTCGGACCGGTCGGCATAAACCATTCCGATATTTTGATATACACGGGCCTGGTTTAGATTACTGCCTTTCTTTTCATAAATTTCCAGTGCCTTCTTAAAATTCTCCAGGGCAACCCCGTTGCACCCGCGTAAAATATTCGCAATTATGCCGATATTGGTATAGGCATGGGCTTTGTCGAATTCACCATCCGGCGAATCCACCGATTGTATCGATTCCTGAAAATATTCCAGGGCACTGTCAAAATCGCCCTTGTGGAAGAAGTAAATCCCCATGTTATTATATATCCGGCTCTTCACATTTTTAACTTCGTGTTTTTGCGCTAATTCCAGACAATGCGCATAGGTTTCTTTTGCCAGTTTCCAGTTCCCGAATTTGTCATATATTCTACCGATGCGCATGATCGCATTGACCTGCTTTTCGTAATCCTGCCGGGAGGAGGATATTGTTTCTAATTTGGTATAGGCATCGATGCTCTCTTCCCAGTTTCCCATTTCTTCATGACAGACTCCCAGCTTAAAATAGAGGTCGATCTGAGATATCTCGTCCGGGGGAGGATTTTTACTTTTTTGAATCGAATCGAGCATATCTTCAAAGAAAAGGCTGGCCTCACGGTAGGCCGACAGATCAAATGAACGGTTTGCCGCCTGATTTAAGAGGGGAATAGCTTTGACATGATCGCCGCCTCTTCTGAAATGTTGCGCCACATCCCCGACATGAGAACCGAAATCACGGTCATAGATTTTTTCAAGATGCATGGCGATCATCAGATGATACTCTTTACGCAGTACGGCAGGAATTTCGTTATAGAGCAATTCACCGAGCATGGGATGTTCAAACTGGTAATGCTTTTCGTCGCTCCGGAGGATCTCCAGGTTGCGGGTAATGGCTTCCAGGCTTTTCAGAAGTTTAAGTTTTGGCAAATCTAATATAGCACCCAAAACGGAAGAATCAAATTTTTGACCGATGACTGCGGCCACCTGCAGTATTTCCCGCTCATGCTCTTTTATTGCGCTCAACCGCCGGATAAAAATATCTTCAACCCGGTTGGGAACTTCCAGTTTAAAATCTATTTTCTCGTCAATCCATATATCATCTTTAAGCCGGATGCTCTTGCTTGCCTGCAGATTTTTCAGCGTTTCCAGGACAAAAAAGGGATTCCCTTTAGTGATAGTATATATATTATGCAGGAATTCCTCCGAGAAAGCCGTATTGCCAAGTGACTTTTCGATCAGCTGATCACAATATTCCCGGGATAGTGTAGTAAGATCGATTAATTCAAAAAGTTCTTCACGACTCATCCTGCCCATGGTCTCCACCCACAAAGTGGGTTTTCCATTTTCCTGCAGATCATAGCGGTCGCTGCGCGTAATCCCCAGCAGAAGTGTCTGATAATTTACACATTGCCGGGCCAGATAGTGAAATAAGTGTAAACTAGCGGCGTCGGCCCACTGCAGATCGTCGAGAATGATAATTACGGGACGAATTTCGGAAATAATCGAGAGCAGTTTTGAAAAATCCTCGAGAAGATTTTTTCGTTCACCGGGAATATTATCTATTTTTAGGGTACCCGGAGGTATTAAAGTAGTGGTAAATCGGTCGGTAAATTCTGCCAATACCGGCACATTTTTCTTGATCAGGTGCTTTAGTTTTGTTCGTTCCTGATCATTGAGATTGGTATTTGTCCGGCTGAAAAATCCACGAACGGCATCGATAAATGGCAGATATGGATCTAATCCTTCCTGGTATAAGCATAAACCGTAGAGCACCCAGGCATTTTGATATTCCGCATAGGCGGAAAATTTCCTGGCCAGGCTGCTTTTGCCAACCCCGGCTTCTCCTTTGATGATATAAGTGGACCCGGTACCCGATATGATCCCGTTAAATGCTTTTACCAGTTTCTTAAACTCTTTATTGCGGCCTACAAATACATTCCTGAACAGGGAGGAGTCCTGATCCTTTTCGTCTTCCAGTTCAAGATCAAAATCAAGGTGGGTGATTTTTGTATTATTTTGTTTGTCTATCGCTTTGTGCAGGTAATATTCCAGGGCCTCAGCAAAATCACGCGCCGAATTCCAGCGTTCTTCTTTATCATGCCTGATCGCCCTGAGAACGATGAGGTTTAATTCATTATCGACCTTGCTGTTAAAATTGGATGGGGGAATCGGATCTTCATTCAATTTGTTAAATAAAATCTGAACCGGCGATTCACCGGTGAACGGCAAGCGCAGGGTCAACAGCTGATAAAGCACCATCCCGACGGCATAGATATCACAGCGGTGGTCGATCTCTTCGCCCAGCATTTGCTCAGGAGCCATATATTCTATCGTACCCAGAACCTCGCCGGCTGAGGTCAATGAATTTTTGTTGGTAAATTTTGCAATGCCAAAGTCCAGGATTTTAACCTGATCCCGGCTTGTCAGAAAAATATTATCGGATTTTATGTCACGGTGCAAAATACCTTCCGTATGGGCCAGATTCAGCGCGTTGAGCATTTGAATGGTTAACCTGACAGCATATTCGGGATCGACCGACTTGTTGGCATAGATAAAATCAGTCAACGGGACGCCGTTGATATATTCCATTACAATATAGTGCCCACATTGATCTTCACCTATCTCATAAATGGTAACCACATTGGGATGAACCAGTTTTGCAGCTGCACGCGCCTCCCGCATCAGCCGGCTGCCGTTCTGTTTCTCGTTCAGCAAATGAGGATGCATCACTTTAATTGCGACATCACGTTCCAGTATGGTATCGTACGCTTTGTATACCGAACCCATACCACCACTGCCAATCTGCTCAATGATCTTGTAATGTTTGATCTGATCCATTCATCCTGCCAGTTTTAGTGTAATTTATTACCTGTACTATTTATCCAACAATCTGCACCACTCCACCTTTCACTTTATCTGAGGAACTAAAATATTTATTCTGACTATTGAGTACAGCTGCAACTTCCGCCGCTTTTTTGCCTAATCCCATTTCGTGGAAAATCCGGACGGCGTGCTTAAACCAGCGATCCATTTCTTTCCTGTCATCAGAATCCTGTGCCAGCAGGCCTCTTTCGTAGGCTGATTCTGCATACCCCAGCTTATTGTTCAGTTTTTTAAATTTTTCGAGTGCCTGGTCAAAATGATCGACTGACTTTGCCCGGTGGCCTTCCCGGCGTTCGATAATTCCCTGGATTTTATGATATTCGGCCAGGCTTAATGGATCATTTAATTTCTTGATCAGCCGGTAGGCCTTTATATTATATTCTTCCGCATCCTCGATCCGGTTCAGCTGGATAAGTGCATAGGCACGGTTTAAGAATACAATCGATTTTAGCGGAAGATTTCCGGTCAGGTCGCAATAGCTTAGGCTCCTGCCGTAACTCTTATTCGCTTCTACCCAGTTTTTTTCTTCGGCGTAGGTTAAAGCTATATTGTTATAAACCTGTGCCAGGCCATAATGGTCGGAAAATTTCTGATAGAGCGGTATGCTCTGGCTGTATCTCCGGATGGCCTGCATATGATTTCCCGTCACACTCTCGAGTGCACCAAGATTATTCAATATTTTTGCAGAAAGGGTGAGAACCGCCGGCTTACTTTTTATTTTTTCAGTTATCAGAAAGGCTGCTTCGAACTGTGCGCGGGAAAATTTATAATTACCCAATTCAAAATTCACGCTTGCCAGACCATAATGAGCCGTCGCCTGGCTGAACAGACTCAGATTATTTTCATCATCCAGGCACTCCTGAAAACAGGTAATGGCATTATCCCATTGCCTCAAACGGAAATACGAAAAACCCTGTTGCAGTAATATTAAATTTATATCAATATTTTTGTTGTCTTTCTGTGCTAATTGCAACGCTTTCTGGGTAAAGCCGAGACTCTGATCGTACAACCCCAGCAGCCGGTCATTCCAGGCACAGCGCAGGTACAGGTGCACCAGTTTTTTAGTCTGTGAGATGGCATCAGCATACCCCAGGGCATGCTGATAGAATGTTCTCGCCTCGGGAATGGCCAAATTCTGCATGCAAAAATTACCGGCCAGAACCAGATACTGGAAAGCACGCTTTTTATCACCGGCCCGGCTGAAATGGTGTGCCAGATGATATACTTTTTTCTTTGAGTCGATATGATTTAACAGCTCCAATGATGCCGCGATACGACGATGCATGGTTTGAGTCTGGCGCGGGTTTAATGTATCACGTATCGCCAGCTGTGTCGCCGTATGCTTGAATTGAAACCGGTCGTCGTCCAGATTCAAAAGGAATTTCTGACCGGTCAGGAAGATCAGATCCTTCAGCACATTCATCTTTGACCGATTGGTTATTTCAGCCATGGATATGTGATCAAAACTGTCATTTAAAAGAGCGGCATATTTCAGGAGATTTGCGTGAACGGGGGAAAGTTCTGTAATCCTGTTATTTATATTATCATATTCGTTATCTTCGATGACTGCGGCACTAACTTGATCCATACTCAGATGATCATCATTATACCAGATACCGTGCTCACAATATATTAGTCCCTTTCTTTCTAATACATTTACATATTCCACTAATTTTGCCGGTATACCATTGCAGGTCTGATGTAGCAGAGATATAAACTCACTGGAGAAGTCAGATCTGGTATATTTATTTGACAGGTACCGGCGGACATCTTCCCGCGTAAACCGCCGCAGTCTGATCCGCTGAATGATACCCTCACGGTTCATTCTTTTTATAATTTCAGCATAGGGTGGTAATTTATCCTGATTCTGCTCACGCCCATCCTGTCTGAGTGTGGCCAGGATAAGTACTTTCTGTTCTGTTACCTTTTCCGTGAGATAGTGGATAAATTGCCAGGTAGTCTGAGAAGCCAGATGCAGGTCGTCGAAGATAATTACCAGCGGCGTTTTCTTAGCCTGACTGAAGATCTTCGCAAGGATAAATTGTCTGATCAGGCTGAATTTGTCCTGCAAAACAAACAGCGAGTCCGTATCCTGATGATTGTTTTCAGCATTTAGTCTGGCATAATCCTCGGAGGAAAATTGATCAGAAACCGCTTCAGGTCCGGTCATTTTATCGACCAGACTCAAAAACGGCTGATAGGGGTCATAAAATGGAAAATCGCGGAACCGTATCTGAAAAGATAAAAAGCCCGCGATTTCTGCTTGTCTTGCAATATGGTGCATTAATGCAGATTTACCGATACCCGCCTCACCGTTAAGAACCACGAAACCGCCATTCCCCTTTGCGGCTTCGTTTAAATACTGAGTGAGCTTCTGCGTTTCAGATTCACGTCCGATAAGTATTTTAACGGGTGCTGAAGGTTCTGCAAAGGATTGATGTCCGGGTTCGGTGTGCATTTCGGGACCTATGGATTCTCTTATCATATTCTTCTGCACTTTTATGGTGATATCTGTTTTATCACCAGATTAACTTTTTATTATTAGTATCGACATCTTTATTTTTATCATTATATTTTAATTCAGGCAAATCGGATTCTGATCAATTTTTAATTGCTGTATGCCACCGCATAGCGGGAAAAGTGGCTGATCAATACCATAAATTTCTTGCCTTCGTAGTCGACCACATCGGGTGCCTCAGGGACAAAACGGTCGTTCTTTCCTATCAAATACAAATCAGCCGAATCGGTCCCCAGATCGCCCCAGGAAATCCATAACGTCGCCGGGGGGTCAAACACGCAGCCCGATGGTTCAAAGGTATAGATCAGAGTGTTGTTCGCCAGATCCTTTTCAACCGTCATCGTAATGGTCACGGGATCACCCCAGGGGATTTCATCCGGTGGGATCAGGGATTCCGGTTGCAGAATAAACTGAGAACCACTGGGATGGCCGAATCCCATTCCGGCATAATGATTTAATGTCTCCTTATAATATACCGTACCCGACGCAGATTGAATCTCAACCAGCGGCGGTGTATTAACGCTCCTCTTCTGTAAAGGCTGGCTGATGATGTCCTTTCCGCTTTGATTCACCTGCAGGGGCGATTCTTCACTGCAGCTGCCCAAAAGGAGAGCCAGAAAGCTCAGAACGCCGAGCAATCTGAAACATGCTGATAATTTTTTCATTTTGTTGTTCTCCGGGTTTGTATTATTTTGTTTGTTTTTCATTTATCTAATTCCCTTTTATCCGGTTACGGATTAAATACTAATTACTGTAAGCAAGGGCATACCGGGAAAAATGATCGATATAAATACACATATGTTTGTTCGGTACATCGATCTGATCGGGTGACTGCTCAGTGCGTGTTCCATCTTCATTCAGATAGAAAAGCGTTGCACTTGCAGATCCTAGATCCGACCAATCCAGCCACAATCTTGCCGGTGGATCAAACGCACATCCGGCAGGGCCAAATGAATAGATCAGTTCACGATTCACGGGATCCATTTCCACGTTCATTGTTATGGTCAGCTCCTCACCCCATGGAACCGATTCCGGGGGAGTCAATGCACCGTGGTAAAACTCAAAAAAGGAGCCATTGGGTACCTGGCAGCTTGATCCCCGGTAGCCATCCCAGTTTTTGAAAAATCGCACCACACAGGAAGTGGTCTGCGGATATTTACTATCATCATGCAGAGATTCCTTGGTCGACCGCCGGGCAAGCGGTTGGGAGTGATCAGTGATATACGTTTCCGAGTCTGATTGCCCGGCCGAAAGCGGCGTGTCCTCCTGACAGCCGGTCATGGACAGCGTAATGATCAGACTGATCATGAATCCGGTTAGTATTTTATTATAATTTGACATAAGACATCCTTTTTGATACTGCTTTGAAAAGATTCTCTCTTTTATCTTTCATCACACTGATTCCTCTTTCTGGCATTCTGGTCATTACTCCATGCCAACCGCATAACGTGAGAAATGGGGTAGTTTGGCCTTTTTTACCACTACCTTTCCGGTAAGTTCGTCAATAATGAGCTCATCCTTGGGCATACGATCCCAGATCCCGTCTTCTTCATTATCATAGAAAACATCCACCAGGTTGAGGTCAACGCCGGCAAAATCGACACCGCTAGCAACGATATCCAGTTCGGCAGGCATACTGAACGTCACGCCATGCGGTTCAAACGTGACGGATACGCCGCCCAGAATCTCATTGCTGTTTAGCGATACGGTTACTTCAGCATCTTCACTGATCGATGCCGGCGGAATGGTCAGGGTGACCCGGGCGTAAAACAGTTCCACTTCACCCACATAGGAGGTTAGATCGTGCAGTTTATCAATGTTGGTATCGCCCAGGTATGCTCCATTGCCGGTCGTTTCATCAAGTGTGAACAGCTCACCGTTATCCCGTGAAAAATAACAGGCGCCGTTGCGCAAAAAACCGAGCCCGCTGACATGATCCTTGGGCAGCTGGGCGATATGGATCAGCGTGTTGGTCGACAGGTCAATCCGGTAGAGATGTTTATCATCTGTATTGTAAAATGTACCGTCCGGCCCAAATGCCAGGTCACCCTTGTCGCTCAGTTGTTGATTCAGCTCTGTCAACAAGGTCCATTCGCCGGTAGCAGTATTGATGGTATAAATTTCATCTGAATGGTCTTTATTAACCCCATAAAGCCTGCCGTCGGGGCCAAAGGTCAGTTTGTCCGAAGGTCTGATTGTGGTGCCAACCGGCAAAATGGTATTGATACCGCTGGTCGGATCCCAGGTCGCCACTCGATAAATGTCGCCTACCTTGTCTTTTGCCACATAATATACCAGACCACTGCCAGGCAAGGGCGAACTACCACCCGGATTAAATCCTTCTTTATGCGCTGCCCATTCGAAACTACGCCGTAGCAAGGTCTTTCCATCATTTGAAAGAAGGCTGAAATCATAGCCATAATTTCCCATTGGTAACTGAACTCTGCGTCCTGCTGCAGTGCCACCACCGTAGAGTGATGCACCTTCCTCTAAAGTCACTAACGAAGGTCCGTAGTAACTGCTGTAACTTCCCAGGTCACTCAATCCCGGTGCAAAGTATTGACTGAAATAGGGTACTGCCAGATTCGTAGTAAACATGGCTACTGCTGTGGAAGAAAATGCTGATGTAATATAATGCGATGCATCCAAAATATTTAGAAAATTGGAATACGCCCATACATAGTTTGAAGCAATTCCAAATTCATCAATTAAGCGGACTTCTTCGCTCACAATTCCTATGCTTGTCTGGACAAGTTTTGTGTTCAAATCCGCATCATTTATTCCTTCAAATATGAAAGCGACATCATTATTCAGAACGGCGTCATTAAATTCAGTTTGCGAAGCACTCGCTGAAATAGGATTCACCGTAAAACCCCATGATTCCATCAACTGAATCCTAATTGTCTCTGCCTGACTTAGCGCTGAGGCGTCATTTGCTACGAAGAGTACACGTAACTCTTCGGCTGGCTCAGAAGGGGGCTCAATTGGATCAATTTTCGGCTGGATAGCAATAGCCCTGGTCTTGAAGGCCAGCTGGCCCATATAGACCGGGTTGGCCACATCGGCCGGGTCGATCTTATAGATTTCCGATGGCGAATTCTCTTTTACTCCATATAAAAAACTGCCGCGGGCATCCAGCTCGGAACCGTACTGCAAAGTGATCACACCGCCGTCCTGGATGGTGATCCATTTCGAGGCAACAACCGTTTTCTGAAGCGGCCGGTACCCATCTTTGAATTTGAGCGTCTTGATCCCGTCCGTCGTTGAAAATCGTTCTGTTCCTGGCTGTCCGGGAGACAGGGGATCTTCCTGCTGACACCCGGTGGCAGCTATCGTAATCAGTAAGACGACAATGAATGTGATGGTTTTCTTACTTAAAATAGTCATTTGTTCTTCCTTTCGTATGGTTTTAGTGCGTTTTTAGGTTTTTTATTATTCCATCCCTATCGCGTAGCGGGAAAAATGGTCAATATAAATCGTAATTGTTCTTCTCTGAAAATCGATATGATCGGGGCTCTGCCGGATGTAATTACCGTCATTGTCGATATAATACAGCGTCGCAATATCGATCCCCAGATCGTTGTAATCGAGTATCAACTCCGCCGGCGGGCTGAAGACACACCCGGACGGGGTAAAAGAAAAAATGATTTGTTGATTGACCGAATCAAAATCCGCACGAATCGACACATAAACGCTGCTCGCCAGCGGAACGGGCGGGGTCAAAGCGCCGTCCTCGACGGTAAACTTCGAGCCGTTGCTGAGTTCAATTGTGCCGCCCTGCCAGACACCTTTTTTGTTATAAAAGTTCGCCTTGCCCCAGATCGGGTAGGTATAGGATTCCTCCTGCGGCGGCTTGGCAAGCCATTCCTGCGCTGCTGTCTGCTGCTCATCCGAATAGGCTGCAACCGGGGATTCGTTATTACAGGATGTGAACAGTAGGACGGTCATTGCCAGGGTTAACAGAATTTTTGCTGCAGTCATTTTATCCTCCTTTTTCATAGTCTTCTGATATTATCCTTTTCTCAATATTCAGTTACTGTAGGCCAGGGCGTACCGTGAAAAATGTGCGATACGGATGCACATGGCTTTATTATATATATCGATCTGCTCAGGCAGCTGCTCCTCCCGCGTACCATCTGGGGCAAGATAGTAAAGCGTGGCATTCGGTGATCCGAGATCATGCCAGGTCAGCCAGACTTCAGCCGGTTTGTCAAACGTGCAGCCCGATGGTCCGAACGAATAGATTATTTCACTGGTAACCGGATCTTTCTCCGCCATCATGGTAATGGTTACCGGTTTACCCTCCGGGTGGCCGGGGGGCGGGGTGAGTGCGCCGGGCAAAAAATAAAAGGCGGATTCATTAGACAGGAGACAGGCGGAACCTTCGTAAATTTGATATCTTTTAAGATAGTCTGCAGTGCAGGAGCCAAGCTGAGGATACTCGTCACCGTCAGGCAGAGCTTCCAGATAAGACAAAAATGTACGATCTGACCTTTTTGCCAGCGGGGTTGTAATATCAGAATTAACGGTGGAACTTTCCGGTTCGAGCGGGGTAAGCGATTCATCCATCGAACAGCCGGTCAGCACCGCAAGAAGCATTACGATCAACAGCGAAGATGCTTGCCTAAATTTGTCTGGGGTGTCTATGTTACTTTCTCTCCGATTATGGTTTTTTCCGGGGGGCTTTTGCATTTTGCTATTCCATCCCGATCGCATAGAGGGAAAAGTGATTAATGTAACCCTCGACATATTTATAGTATGTATTTACAGTATGGCTGACAGCCTCCCAGTTATTTGTCGCAGGATTGTAGTAATAGATGCCCAGTTTATATTCATTAACACCTGTCAGATTAGCGTTTTTGTAGGACAGACGGATATATGCCGGTTTTCGGAAGGCCAGACCTTCGGGGGAGAAATGCGCCTGCATCAAACCTTCTGATTCCCATGCAAAAGTGATTGCTACTCCATTGGGATAAGACCATGAACTGATCGCGTCTTCCGGAAAATCGATATAACTGATCCCGGACCAATAATCCCCGACGCTGATCCGGCCGCCGTCATCATCAATCCGGGCACTTGCGATGTACAGCTTCTTCAGGCTGCTTTCCGGGGCATCCTTCATCTTCAAAATGGTAACCTGACCGGAGCTCTGGGCAGCCGGTTCTTCAACCCCCATGGGCGGCTCCTGATCGCAGGCGGGCAGCATAAAAATCAGGCCCAGGATCGTAAGGATGGTGAGGGTACTAAAGAACTTCGATTTGGTACTCATCGGTACTGCTCCTTTCTAAATTATATGGTTAGCTTACCGTCGATTGATACAAAAGATGTGCCAATGTAATTTCGTTCTTTTGAATACATGGGTAAGTGTAATAATAACAGTTAATTATGATCATAACTTCATAGCTGAAATATAATCCTGATAATTGGCTGAATACAGCCAGAGTGGCTGCTTTCAGCCAGCACTGGCTGTATTCATCCACAATAAAGTCGATTAAGATCCAGACGATGCGTTCAAAATAAAGGACCGGAAGCAGGAGACATTTAATGTCTGATGAGGTCAGAATCCCTGGTGCCCATGTCATTCCTTATAAAATCAGGATCTGCGTGACGTCGCAGCTGATATAAAACTGATAATCATGCGAGGATTAAGGGGTATACCTGAAGCGCAGCGGCGATAAAATTAGTTGTAATTCCGGCCAGACCCGATGCACCAAATAATGATACATATGGGGAGTAAATAAATGTGTAACGGCTGCTGTGAATAAAATGCGTTGTGGTTCGCGTTAACGAGATCAGGTATTGCCGGACAGTGATTAAAGATCAGTTGTTTCTGGCATCTGCTATGTTTAACGGCAGCCTAATTTCAAAACAGGTTTCACCCGGAACAGATTGGACGGATATCCTGCCAGCAGCAACTTTGGAGTCTGGAATCGAATAGTTCGCGTGCCGCAGAGTTTGA